>Ga0207696_1000065_pt1 | contig 231818 bp, 213 predicted proteins | sample KBSS54metaG_FD_184403 | JGI IMG/M metagenome (GOLD analysis project Ga0207696, IMG submission 184403) | Switchgrass rhizosphere microbial communities from Kellogg Biological Station, Michigan, USA - KBS S5-4 metaG (SPAdes) (version 2) | ecosystem: Host-associated > Plants > Roots > Rhizosphere... | reverse complement strand
CTGGAAGACTGGGGCCGTCGTCAACTGGCCTACGCAATCAACAATGTTCACAAGGCTCACTACGTGATGCTGAACGTTGAGTGCACCGGCAAGGCCCTGGCCGAGCTGGAAGACAACTTCCGCTACAACGATGCCGTGATCCGTAACCTGGTCATCCGTCGCGACGAAGCCGTAACCGGTCAGTCCGAGATGCTGAAGGCAGAAGAGAACCGCAGCGAGCGCCGTGAGCGTCGTGAGCGTCCTGAGCATGCTGACTCCGCCGAAGGCGATGACAGCAATGACAGCGACTCCAGCGATAACGCTGACGAGTAATCCACGGACCTTTTGAGGAGCCTATTACATGGCACGTTTCTTCCGTCGTCGTAAATTCTGCCGCTTCACTGCTGAAGACGTGAAAGAGATCGACTTCAAAGATCTCAACACCCTGAAAGCTTACGTATCCGAAACCGGCAAGATCGTTCCAAGCCGTATCACCGGTACCAAAGCTCGTTATCAGCGTCAGCTGGCTACCGCTATCAAGCGCGCCCGCTTCCTGGCCCTGCTGCCCTACACCGACAGCCACGGCCGCTGAGACCGGGTCGTCGACAAGCAGTAAGGGATAAGCATGCGAGCGTTAGCTGATTTCATCATGCGCGGTCGTGTGCAGGCCACCCTGGTGGTGGTCATCAGTGCAGTGTTACCGCTGTTGTTCTGGTTGAGTGCCGCTGCCGGAAGCCTCGTGCTTCTGCGGCGCGGGTTCAAGGATGCTTCAACGGTCATCGCGTTTGGGCTTTTGCCCGCGGTGGCCATCTGGGCCTTTGGCGACCCCAGTACCTTGCTGGTGCTGTTGGGGACGCTGGGGCTGGCCGCCTTGTTGCGTGCCGGGCATTCCTGGAGCCGGGTGTTGATGTTCAGTGTTGTGTTGGGGCTGGTTTACAGCCTCATCCTGGACACGGTACTGCGTGAAACCTTCGAAGTGTTGGCCAAGGCGCTTGTACAAGCCCTGCCACAAATCGAAGGCAAGCCGGTGATCCCCGGTGAGCTGATCGGCCCTGTGCTGGTCGCTTCAACGGCGGTGATGCTGCAGCTGTTCAGCGTGCTGGCTTTGATGCTGGCGCGTTATTGGCAGGCTGCGTTGTACAACCCTGGAGGCTTCGGTCGCGAGTTTCGCGCCCTGAAGTTGCCGCGGGTAGCCATGCTGGCTTTGGTGGCCATGATGGTGCTGGGTCCGTTCATCGGGCCTCAGTTCATCGTCCTGGCTTCTGCGTCCAGCCTGGTGCTCGTCCTGGCCGGCATCGCCTTGATGCATGGGCTGGTGGCACAGGGCCGATTGGCCGGTTTCTGGCTGGTGGGCATGTACGTGACGCTGCCGCTGATCATGCAGCTGATTTATCCGTTGCTCGTGGTTTTGGCCATTGTCGACAGCCTGATTGATTTTCGCGGTCGCAAGTCCCCTGAGGGGAATGACTCCGCGAACGGTGAAGGTTAAAAGTTAAGAGGTTTTACCAAATGGAACTGATCCTGCTGGAAAAAGTCGCTAACCTGGGCAACCTGGGCGACAAAGTAAAAGTTAAGGCTGGTTACGGCCGTAACTTCCTGCTGCCATTCGGCAAGGCCACCGTTGCCAACGCCGCCAACCTGGCTGCGTTCGAAGAGCGTCGCGCCGAGCTGGAAAAAGCAGCTGCTGACCGTAAATCGTCGGCTGAAAGCCGCGCTGCCCAACTGGCCGAGCTGGAAGTGACCATCACTGCCACCGCTGGCGACGAAGGCAAGCTGTTCGGTTCGATCGGCACCCACGACATCGCTGACGCCCTGACCGCCTCCGGCGTTGAAGTGGCCAAAGCTGAAGTTCGTCTGCCGAACGGCACCATCCGTCAGGTTGGCGAATACGACGTAGCCGTGCACCTGCACAGCGACGTTGAAGCCACCGTACGTGTGGTCGTCGTAGCTGCCTAAGCTGCGCTGACTGGCTGGCCGCACGCGGCCCAGCCGGTTAACATCGGGCACGGTCCTGTCTTTCACAGGCCGTGCCCTTTGTCTTTTTCGTCCCCCAGAATTTATTCGTGGCCATGAACGAGATCACCACCTCCGAACAGCTTGACCTGCAAACCGCATCCCTGAAGGTGCCGCCGCATTCCATCGAGGCCGAACAGGCTGTGCTCGGTGGCCTGATGCTGGACAACAACGCCTGGGAGCGGGTACTGGATCAGGTGTCGGATGGCGATTTCTATCGGCATGACCACCGCCTGATCTTCCGCGCCATCCACAAGCTGGTCGACCTGAACCATCCGTTCGATGTGGTCACGTTGCACGAGCAGTTGGACAAGGAGGGCGTGTCGTCGCAAGTCGGCGGCCTGGCCTACTTGGCGGAGCTGGCCAAGAACACCCCGTCGGTGGCCAACATCAAGGCCTACGCCGCGATCATTCGCGAGCGGGCCACGTTGCGTCAGCTGATCAGTATCAGCACCGACATCGCCGACAACGCGTTCAACCCGCAAGGGCGCAACGCCGAAGAGATCCTCGACGACGCCGAGCGGCAGATCTTCCAGATCGCCGAGGCCCGGCCGAAGACCGGTGGTCCGGTAGGGGTCAACGAGCTGTTGACCAAGGCCATCGACCGGATCGACACGCTGTTCAACTCCGACAGCGATATCACGGGTATCTCCACCGGGTATACCGACCTGGACGAGAAGACCAGTGGCTTGCAGGCAGCCGACCTGATCATCGTCGCCGGCCGTCCATCGATGGGTAAGACCACCTTCGCCATGAACCTGGTGGAAAACGCGGTGCTGCGCAGCGACAAGGCGGTGCTGGTGTTCTCCCTCGAGATGCCAGGCGAATCGCTGATCATGCGTATGCTCTCGTCCCTCGGCCGCATCGACCAAACCAAGGTCCGTTCCGGCCAGCTGGACGACGACGACTGGCCGCGCCTGACCTCGGCGGTCAACCTGCTCAACGACCGCAAGCTGTTCATCGACGATACCGCCGGCATCAGCCCATCGGAAATGCGTGCGCGTACCCGCCGCCTGGCGCGTGAGCACGGTGAAATTGGCATGATCATGGTCGACTACCTGCAGCTGATGCAGATCCCGGGTTCTGCCGGTGACAACCGGACCAACGAAATTTCCGAGATCTCCCGCTCGCTCAAGGCCCTGGCCAAGGAATTCAACTGCCCGGTCATCGCCCTGTCGCAGCTGAACCGCTCCCTGGAGCAGCGGCCGAACAAGCGCCCGGTGAACTCCGACTTGCGTGAATCGGGTGCAATCGAGCAGGACGCCGACGTGATCATGTTCGTCTACCGCGACGAGGTGTATCACCCGGAAACCGAGCACAAGGGCATTGCCGAGATCATCATCGGTAAACAGCGTAACGGCCCCATCGGCTTCATCCGCCTGGCCTTCATCGGCAAGTACACCCGCTTCGAGAACCTCGCGCCGGGTATGTACAACTTCGACGACGACGAATAAACGCAGGGTTTGCGTATTGCAGATGAATCCGACCTCTGTCGTCGGATTTGATCAAAATTTGTGCTATATTCCGCGCCCGCGATTTCCCTGAACACCAGAACCGGTCACTGACATGCAAGCAGCCAAACCACTCTACGACTATCCCAAGTACTGGGCCGAATGCTTCGGGCCAGCACCGTTCCTGCCAATGAGCAGGGAGGAGATGGATCAGCTCGGCTGGGATTCCTGCGACATCATCATCGTGACCGGGGACGCCTACGTCGACCACGCGTCGTTCGGCATGGCCATCATCGGCCGTCTGCTGGAAGCCCAGGGCTTCCGCGTGGGCATCATCGCCCAGCCAAACTGGCAGTCCAAAGACGACTTCATGAAGCTGGGCGAGCCGAACCTGTTCTTCGGCGTCGCGGCCGGCAACATGGACTCGATGATCAACCGCTACACCGCGGACAAGAAGATCCGTTCCGACGACGCCTACACCCCAGGCGGCATGGCCGGCAAGCGCCCGGACCGCGCCAGCCTGGTGTACAGCCAGCGTTGCAAGGAAGCCTACAAGCACGTGCCGATCGTGCTCGGTGGCATCGAGGCCTCGCTGCGCCGCATCGCCCATTATGATTACTGGCAGGACAAGGTCCGCCATTCGATCCTGATCGACGCCAGCGCCGACATCCTGCTGTACGGCAACGCCGAGCGGGCCATTGTCGAAGTCGCCCAGCGCCTGTCCCAGGGTGAGAGCATCGAACACATCACCGACGTGCGCGGCACCGCGTTCGTGCGCCGTGACACGCCGCAGGGCTGGTTCGAGATCGACTCCACCCGCATCGACCGCCCTGGCCGCGTCGACAAGATCATCAACCCCTACGTCAACACCCAAGACACCCAGGCGTGTGCCATCGAGCAAGCCAAAGGTGACGTGGAAGACCCGAACGAAGCCAAGGTGGTGCAGATTCTCGACAGCCCGGGCATGACCCGCGACAAGTCGGTGATCCGCCTGCCGTCGTTCGAGAAGGTGCGTAACGACCCGGTGCTGTATGCCCACGCCAACCGCGTGCTGCACCTGGAAACCAACCCAGGCAACGCCCGTGCCCTGGTGCAGAAGCATGGTGAAGTGGACGTGTGGTTCAACCCGCCACCCATCCCCATGACCACCGAAGAAATGGACTACGTGTTCGGCATGCCTTACGCGCGTATTCCGCACCCGGCCTATGGCAAAGAGCGCATCCCGGCTTACGAGATGATCCGCTTCTCGGTGAACATCATGCGTGGCTGCTTCGGCGGCTGCACCTTCTGCTCGATCACCGAGCACGAAGGGCGGATCATCCAGAACCGCTCCCACGAATCGATCCTGCACGAGATCGAGGAGATGCGTGACAAGGTGCCGGGCTTCACCGGCGTGGTTTCCGACCTTGGCGGCCCGACCGCCAACATGTACCGCATCGCCTGCAAGAGCCACGAGATCGAGAAGCACTGCCGCAAGCCGTCGTGCGTGTTCCCGGGTATCTGTGAAAACCTCAACACCGACCACAGCTCGCTGATCGAGCTGTACCGCAAGGCGCGTGCCTTGCCGGGCGTGAAGAAAATCCTGATCGCCTCGGGCCTGCGTTACGACCTGGCGGTCGAGTCGCCGGAGTACGTCAAGGAGTTGGTCACCCACCACGTGGGCGGCTACCTGAAGATTGCCCCGGAGCACACCGAGCGTGGCCCGCTGGACAAGATGATGAAGCCGGGCATCGGCACCTATGACCGCTTCAAGCGCATGTTCGAGAAGTTTTCGAAAGAGGCGGGCAAGGAGCAGTACCTGATCCCGTACTTCATCGCCGCGCACCCAGGCACCACCGACGAAGACATGATGAACCTGGCCCTGTGGCTCAAGGGCAACGGCTTCCGCGCCGACCAGGTGCAGGCCTTCTACCCGTCGCCCATGGCGTCGGCCACGGCCATGTACCACTCGGGCAAGAACCCGCTGCGCAAGGTGACCTACAAGAGCGAAGGCGTGGAGATCGTCAAGAGCGAGGAGCAGCGCCGTCTGCACAAGGCGTTCTTGCGTTATCACGATCCGAAGGGCTGGCCGATGCTGCGTGAGGCGCTGGAGCGCATGGGCCGTGCCGATTTGATCGGGCCAGGCAAGCACCAGCTGATTCCGCTGCACCAGCCGCAGTCCGACAGCTACCAGAGTGCCCGCCGCAAGAACTCGACGCCGGCTGGCAGCCACAAGGTGGGCAAGGAGCAGAAGATCCTGACCCAGCACACCGGCCTGCCACCGCGTGGCAGCGATGGCAGCAAGCCGTGGGACAAGCGTGAGAAGGCCAAGGCCGAGGCATTTGCCCGCAACCAGCAGGCGGCCAAGGAGCGCAAGGAAGCGGCCAAGGGTGGCGGCAAGGGTAAGAAACCGCGTCAGCCCGTTATTCCGCGCTGAGGCTTGAAGGGGGCCGCTTTGCGGCCCATCGCAGGCAAGCCAGCTCCTACAGGTACAGCGCAGCAGCCCCTTTCAGTTCAATCCGGCTGCTTGTCGACCCACTTCGGCGCTACCGGCGCGACGAATTCATTCATCCCATCCAGCAATGCATCCGCCTGCTGCCCCAGCAGCAACATCGCCCGATGCTGCGGCCGCACGAAGCCTTCCTCGACGATATGGTCAAGGAACCCGCCCAGCTTTTCATAAAAGCCATTCACATCGAGCAGGCCCAGCGGCTTGGCGTGATAGCCCAGTTGCCCCCAGGTCCACACCTCAAACAACTCCTCTAGCGTACCCAGCCCACCCGGCAGCGCGATGAAGGCATCGCTGAGTTCGGCCATGCGCGCCTTGCGCGCGTGCATGCCATCGACCACCTCCAGGCGGCTCAGGCCCTTGTGGCCCACCTCGGCGTCCAGCAGGCTTTGCGGGATGATCCCGACCACTTCGCCTCCCGCAGCCATGGCAGCGTCGGCCACGACGCCCATCAAGCCCACAGCGCCGCCACCATAAACCAGGGTCAGACCGCGCCGGGCAATGGCCTGGCCAAGGGCGACGGCCGCTTCACGGTAAGCAGGGTTGGCGCCGATGCTGGCGCCGCAGAAGACACACACGGAACGTACAAGCATTGCTCATCTCCAATCACTCAGAATGACAGGGTACGGCGCATGCCTGGCAGTTCCAAGGCCGGTGTCATTCCGGCCGGGAGAATTCGCAGACAGCACCCGTGGCACCCTGGGCATAGGCGGCAAGCAGGCTGTTCATGAAGCTGGAAATGCGCATTTGGTATTGCTCCTAAATGAGAGGTTGTCCCATCCTCCAATAAAAGGGCATGATGTGCCCTTAGATTGGTTGTATACAATCCATTGAACAATTCTACTGGCTGGCCACTTGACACCCCCTTGACCCATATCAGAAAGGGGCTGAACGGTTTCAGGCAGTCTCGCAATTGATAAAACCCTGCCAAGGAGATTCATGATGTTTGCGAAAGCTGTAGCGGTATCCCTGCTGACCCTCGCCAGCGCCTCTGTCTTCGCAGCCGAATGCTCGGTGACTGTCGAATCGACGGACCAGATGTCCTATACCACCAAGGAATTCACCGTCGACAAGAGCTGCAAGGAGTTCACCGTCAAACTGACCCACTCCGGCAACCTGCCGAAGAACGTCATGGGCCATAACCTGGTGATCAGCAAGACTGCTGACATGCAGGCGATTGCCACCGAAGGCATGAGCCAGGGCATCGAGAAGGGCTACCTGAAAGAAGACAACGCCAACATCATCGCCCACACCGCGATGATCGGTGCGCCGGAGAAAGAAACCGAAGTGAAGTTCGACACGTCCAAGCTTGAAGCCGGTGGCGACTACAGCTTCTTCTGCACCTTCCCGGGCCACATCTCGATGATGAAGGGCAAGGTTGTCGTCAAGTAATCAAAAGCTGACGCGGTAACCTGTGGGAGCGGGTTTACCCGCGAATGCGTCGGTGACTCCACCATCGCATTCGCGGGTAAACCCGCTCCCACAGGTCCTTCTACAGTCTGATCAAGGCGCGAACGGCAGTTCGCGCTTGTGCTGGGTCTTGCGGTAGGTCGCGACGATGATGTCGAACGCTGCCTGATCAACCGGCTGCCCCTGCAGGAACGCATCGATCTGCTGATACGTCACGCCATGTGACGCCTCGTCCGGCTTGCCCGGCTCAAGGTCTTCCAGGTCCGCTGTCGGTACCTTCTCCACCAGCGATTCCGGCGCACCAAAGCGGCGCGCAATGGCCCGTACCTGGTTTTTCACCAGCCCGCTCAGTGGGGCCAGGTCGCAGGCACCATCACCGAACTTGGTAAAGAAGCCCATCACCGCTTCGGCGGCATGGTCAGTGCCGATCACCAGGCCTGCACGGGCGCCGGCGATGGTGTATTGGGCGACCATGCGGGTACGCGCCTTGACGTTGCCGACAACGAAGTCCACCAGCGTCGGCGAACCGTTTTTCAGTTCCACCACCTCAGCTGCCAACGCCTTTACTGCCGGGGCAATGTCGACGGTGTGCACTTCATCGGCCTTGATCACGTCAAGGCACGCTTGGGCGTCATGCTCGTCATGCTGCACCTGATAGGGCAAGCGCACAGCAATGAAGGTGTAGGCCTTATCGCCGGTTTCGGCACGCAGTTCGTTGATCGCGCGCTGGGCCAGCAGGGCAGCGGTCAGTGAATCGACACCGCCACTGATGCCCAATACCAGCGTCTTGAGCCGGGCATTGGCCAGGCACTCCTTGATGAACGCCACGCGCCGAGCCACTTCGTTGTCGAGCGCGGTGGCATCGGCGAACGGTGGCTGCACCTTGAGCGCTTGGGCAATCTCTCGCTGAACGGCTTGCATGGGTTACTCCTTGCTGGGGATTTTGAAAACGTGGCGCATGTAGGCAACGAAGTTCTCGTCGCGGCACTGGGTCTTGGCCGCCTCGTCAGAGATTTTCGCCACCGGCGAGCCATTGCAGTCGGTCATTTTAAGCACGATGTTCATCGGCGCCACACCCGGTATGTCGCAGGTCAGGTTGGTGCCGATGCCGAAACTGACGTTGATGCGGCCGCGCAGGGCGCGGAAGATTTCCAGCGAACGGGTCAGGTTGAGGCCGTCGGAAAACACCAGGGTCTTGGTCATCGGGTCGATACCCAGCTTCTGGTAATGGACGATGGCCTTTTCCGCCCAGGCCACTGGCTCGCCCGAATCGTGGCGCAGGCCGTCGAACAGCTTGGCGAAGTACAAATCGAAATCGCCGAGGAAGGCGTCCATGGTGATGCAGTCGGTCAGGGCGATGCCCAGCAGGCCGCGGTACTCGCGTACCCAGCAGTCCAGCGCGGCGCTCTGGCTGTCGATCAAGCGCGGGCCGAGCTGTTGGTGCGCCATGATCCATTCGTGGGCCATGGTGCCCAGCGGCTTGATATCCAGTTTCCATGCCAGGTCGACGTTGCTGGTGCCCACGAAACGGGCCGGGAAGTCATCACGCAGTACCCGTACCACCTCTTCCTGAACACGGCTGGAAAACCGCCGGCGGGTGCCGAAATCGGCCACTTGCAGGTCGGCCAGCTCGTCGTCACTGGCATGCGCGCGCAGCCAGTCGAACTTGCGGTACAGCTGGTCGCGGGCTTCGGCCAGGCGCATGTGCGGGTGCAGGTGGCGGTTGCGCACTTCGCTGATAATGGCCAGCAAGGGCACTTCAAACAGGATCACGTGCAGCCAGGGGCCACGCAGGCGTAGAAACAGTTGATCGTTTTCGATGCCGATGCGCACGTAGCGCAGGTTGAAGCGGAACAGGCGCAGAAACCGCAGGAAGTCTGGCTTGAGAAAACTGATACGTTCCAGAAAGCCCAGTTGGCCTTCATCCAGGGTCAGGTCGCTTAACAGTTCGAGCTGGTTGCGGATCTCGCCGAGGTAAGGGCGCAGGTCTTCGCCGTTGCGGCAGCGAAACTCCCATTCCACGTCGGCGTCCGGGTAGTTGTGCAGCACACCCTGCATCATGGTGAGTTTGTAGAAGTCGGTGTCGAGCAGGTTGTGCACGATGCGCTCGGCGAATGCGCTCTCGCTCATCAAGGGTGGCTCCGGAAGCGGCGAATGGCGGCCATTGTGCCAGCCTTTTGCATTTTCATGTTTCTGCTGCGGCCCATTCGCGGGCAAGCCCGCTCCCATCTGGCCGGCATAACGGCCAAAACAGAGGTGTTTTTCCGTGCGCCAGCTAGCCTTGAAACGGTGCTGCCTGTAGCAGTCGCGCACCAGCGGTGTGCACTTCGGTGACGTCGGCTGTTACAGGGCGGTTGCACGTAAACACTTGCCAGGGTTGCAATGATGGCACTCCACGGTTGCTCCTTGTCTGTACGTGTGGTGGCGCCTGCCGCGCGGCAGACGGTTGCACGCTCAATAAAGAAAAGGCCGTCGGTCGCCTTCCAGCCACCCTTGCTGTGTGATTTCCCGGAATACAAAACCAATGGCACGGCCCTTGCTCTGAGCACAGGGTTGAGAAGTTGTAGTGCCAACCAAAAAAAACTCTAGGAGCACCACCTCATGTCGCAGACGTTTTACAAGAAAGGTTTCCTGGCTCTGGCCGTCGCTACGGCACTGGGTATTTCTTCGTATGTTCAGGCCGACATCAAGATCGGCGTCGCAGGCCCGATGACCGGTGCCAACGCAGCGTTTGGCGAGCAGTACATGAAAGGTGCCCAGGCGGCAGCCGACAAGATCAACGCCGAAGGTGGGGTCAACGGCGAGAAGATCGTCCTGGTGAAAGGCGATGATGCCTGCGAACCGAAACAAGCCGTGGCCGTGGCCAACCGCCTGGTCGACCAGGACAAAGTGGCAGGCGTGGTCGGCCACTTCTGCTCATCCAACACCATCCCTGCTTCCGAGGTGTACGACGAAGCCGGTGTGATCGCCATCACCCCAGGCTCGACCAACCCGCAGGTGACCGAGCGCGGCCTTTCCGCGATGTTCCGCATGTGTGGCCGTGACGACCAGCAGGGCATCGTTGCCGGTGACTACATCGTCGATGTGCTCAAAGGCAAGAAGGTGGCCGTGCTGCACGACAAGGACACCTACGGCCAAGGCCTGGCCGATGCCACCAAGGCGCAGCTCGAGAAGCGTGGCGTGAAGCCTGTGCTGTACGAAGGCCTGACCCGCGGCGAGAAAGACTTCAGCGCCGTGGTCACCAAGATCCGCTCCACCGGCGCCGACGTGGTCTATTTCGGTGGCCTGCACCCGGAAGCCGGCCCACTGGTACGCCAGCTGCGTGAACAAGGCCTGAAGGACGTCAAGTTCATGTCCGATGATGGCATCGTCACCGACGAACTGGTGTCCACGGCGGGTGGCGCGCAGTACGTCGATGGCGTGTACATGACCTTCGGCGCCGACCCACGCCTGCTGCCGGACAGCAAGGCCGTGGTGGAAGAGTTCCGCAAGAACGGTACCGAGCCTGAAGGCTACACCCTGTACGCCTATGCCTCGTTGCAGGCGCTTGCCGCCGCGTTCAACGGTGCCAAGTCGAACAAAGGCGAAGACGCCGCCAAATGGCTCAAGGCCAACCCGGTCAAGACCGTCATGGGCGAGAAGAAGTGGGACAGCAAGGGCGACCTGACCGTCTCCGACTACGTGGTCTACCAGTGGGACAAAGACGGTAAATACCACCAGCTGGAAAAACAAAAATAATAACGGCTATCGGCCCGGGTGCTTACTGCCCCGGGCTGCAGCCCCGCGGTACCTGTCTTTATCCGTAGATCTGCACAGTTCTGCGCTGCGAGGGCCGCTGCATTCAGGGCCCGCCGTGGTAGGCGCTCGTGCAATCTCAATCAGGTGAGATTGCGTTATGGATGGTATTTTTCTGCAGCAACTGGTCAATGGCCTGACCCTCGGGTCGGTCTATGGCCTGATCGCCATCGGCTACACAATGGTCTATGGCATCATCGGCATGATCAACTTCGCGCACGGCGAGGTGTATATGATTTCCGCGTACCTCGCGGCGATCAGCCTGGCATTGCTGGCCTATTTCGGCGTCGAATCGTTCCCGCTTCTGATGCTGGGCACGCTGTTGTTCACCGTCGTCGTCACGGGCGTCTATGGCTTCACCATCGAACGCATCGCCTACAAACCCCTGCGCAACTCCACCCGTCTGGCACCGCTGATCAGTGCCATCGGCATCTCGCTGATCCTGCAAAACTATGCACAGATCAGCCAGGGCGCCCGCCAGCAAGGCGTGCCAACCCTGCTTGAAGGCGCCTTGCGGGTAGAAGTCGGCACCGGCTTCGTGCAATTGACCTACACCAAGATCTTCATCCTGATTGCCGCATTCGTCGGCATGGGCCTGCTGACCTATGTGATCAAGTACACCAAGCTCGGCCGCATGTGCCGGGCCACGCAGCAAGATCGCAAGATGGCTTCGATCCTGGGCATCAACACCGATCGGGTGATTTCCTACGTATTCGTCATCGGTGCAGTCATGGCCGCACTGGCGGGTGTGCTGATCACCATGAACTACGGCACCTTCGACTTCTATGCCGGCTTCATCATCGGCATCAAGGCGTTCACGGCGGCGGTATTGGGCGGCATCGGTTCGCTACCAGGGGCCATGCTCGGCGGCATCATCCTCGGCATCTCCGAGTCGCTGTTCTCTGGCCTGATCAACTCCGACTACAAGGACGTATTCAGCTTCTCGCTGCTGGTGATGATCCTCATCTTCCGTCCCCAAGGCCTGCTGGGTCGCCCGCTCGTGGCTAAGGTGTGAACATGTCCACTGCCAAAACTGCCCCTGTTTCCGAAACCCATGGTTTCGACCTCAAACGCAGCCTGCTGGAGACCTTCGTCGCCGGCCTGCTGGCACTCATTGTCTTTGGCCCGGTCGTCGGCGTGGTGCTCGACGGCTACAGCTTCAATGCCGAACCCCGCCGCGTGGCGTGGCTGGTTGGCGGGGTGATGGTCGGGCGCTTCCTGCTCAGCCTGTACCTGCAGACGGGCGCCGGGCGCCGCATGCTCCAAGGCTTCGACAACGGTGGCTCGGGCGTGCATGTGAATGCGCCGGACTACAAGTCGCGGCTGCGCTACATCATCCCGGCGCTGGTGGTGATTGCCATCGTCTTCCCAATCTTTGCTAACAAGTACCTGCTGACCGTGGTCATCCTCGGCCTGATCTATGTGTTGCTGGGCCTTGGCCTGAACATTGTGGTTGGCCTGGCGGGCCTGCTCGACCTGGGTTACGTGGCGTTCTACGCCATCGGCGCCTATGGCCTGGCGCTGGGCTACCAGTACCTGGGCCTGGGCTTCTGGAGCGTGCTGCCGCTGGCGGCCATCGCGGCGGCGCTGGCGGGGTGCATACTCGGCTTCCCGGTGTTACGCATGCACGGTGACTACCTGGCGATCGTGACCCTGGGCTTTGGCGAGATCATCCGCCTGGTGCTGAACAACTGGCTGTCGTTCACCGGCGGCCCGAACGGCATGCCGGCACCGTCGCCGACCTTCTTTGGCCTGGAATTTGGCCGCCGGGCCAAGGACGGTGGGGTGCCGATCCATGAGTTTCTTGGCATCGATTACAACGCCAACCTGAAGTTCGTGTTCATCTACGCCGTGCTGTTCCTGGTGGTGCTGGCAGTGCTGTACATCAAGCACCGGTTGACCCGCATGCCGGTTGGCCGTGCCTGGGAAGCCCTGCGTGAAGACGAGATCGCCTGCCGCTCGATGGGCCTGAACCACGTGCTGGTCAAGCTTTCGGCGTTCACCCTGGGGGCTTCCACCGCGGGCCTGGCGGGCGTGTTCTTCGCCACGTACCAGGGCTTCGTCAACCCGTCGTCGTTCACCTTCTTCGAGTCGGCGCTGATCCTCGCCATCGTCGTGTTGGGTGGCATGGGCTCGACCGTCGGTGTGGTGATCGCAGCGTTCGTGCTGACCGTGGCGCCAGAGCTGCTGCGTAGCTTCTCCGAGTACCGCGTGCTGCTGTTTGGCGTATTGATGGTGTTGATGATGATCTGGCGACCGCGTGGGCTGATCCGCATCAGCCGTACCGGTGTGGTCCCGCGTAAAGGAGTGGCGCCATGAACGACGATATCATTCTGTCGGTCGACAACCTGATGATGCAGTTTGGCGGCATCAAGGCGCTGAGTGACGTAAGCCTCAAGGTCCGGCGCAACCAGATCTTCGCGCTGATCGGCCCCAACGGTGCGGGCAAGACCACGGTGTTCAACTGCCTGACCGGCTTCTACAAAGCCAGCGGCGGGCGTATCGAACTGAACGTGCGCGGCAGCCAGACCAACGTCATCCAGTTGCTCGGCGAGCGCTTCCAGGCGACGGACTTCGTTTCGCCCGCGCGCTTTGCCAACCGCCTGTACTACAAGATGTTCGGCGGCACCCACCTGGTGAATCGCGCCGGCCTCGCCCGGACCTTCCAGAACATTCGCCTGTTCAAGGAAATGTCGGTGGTGGAGAACCTGTTGGTGGCCCAGCACATGTGGGTCAACCGCAACCTGCTGGCCGGGGTGCTCAACACCAAGGCCTACCGCAAGGCCGAGAGCGATGCTCTGGACCATGCGTTCTATTGGCTGGAGGTGGTCGACCTGGTCGATTGCGCCAACCGCTTGGCCGGTGAGTTGTCTTATGGCCAGCAGCGTCGCCTGGAAATCGCCCGGGCCATGTGCACGCGGCCGAAGATCATCTGCCTGGACGAACCGGCTGCCGGGCTCAACCCGCAGGAAACCGAGGCGCTCAGTGGCATGATCCGCGTGCTGCGTGACGAGCACGACATCACCGTGGTGCTGATCGAACACGACATGGGCATGGTCATGAGCATTTCCGACCATATCGTCGTGCTTGACCATGGCAACGTGATCGCCGAAGGCGCGCCACAGGAAATCCGCAACAACCCGACGGTGATCGCCGCCTACCTGGGTGCAGACGAAGAGGAACTGGTATGAGTGCACCCATTCTCGAGCTGAAGGAGCTGGATGTGTTCTACGGGCCGATCCAGGCCCTGAAGAAGGTGTCGATGCACATCAACGAAGGCGAGACGGTGAGCCTGATCGGTGCCAACGGTGCCGGCAAGTCGACCTTGCTGATGTCGATTTTCGGCCAGCCGCGCGCGTCTTCCGGGCACATCGTTTACCGGGGGACAGACATCACCCGCAAGTCGTCGCACTACATCGCTTCCAACGGTATTGCGCAGTCACCTGAGGGGCGGCGGGTGTTCCCCGACATGACGGTCGAGGAAAACCTGATGATGGGCACCATCCCGATTGGCGACAAATACGCCAAGGAGGACATGGAGCGGATGTACGAGCTGTTCCCGCGGTTGAAGGAGCGGCGCACCCAGCGGGCCATGACCATGTCGGGGGGCGAGCAGCAGATGCTCGCCATTGCCCGCGCGCTGATGAGCCGGCCGAAGCTGTTGCTGCTCGATGAGCCATCGCTGGGGCTGGCGCCGATTGTGGTCAAGCAGATCTTCGCCACCTTGCGTGAGTTGGCCAAGACTGGGATGACCATCTTCCTGGTTGAGCAGAATGCCAACCATGCGCTGAAGTTGTCGGACCGGGCGTATGTGATGGTCAATGGGCAGATCCGCATGACGGGCACCGGCCAGGAGTTGTTGGTGAACGAGGAAGTGCGCAGCGCCTATTTGGGCGGGCACTGAGTGGTAACACTGGGGTCGCATTGCGGCCCCAGTGCTTCAAGCCGAATGTGGACAACTTGTCGCACACCCTTCTTTAGCCACGCCAAAAACCTTTCGCAAGCCATTGTTTCCACAGCCTTGTTTTACCCACGGATAATGTGGAGCCGCCTGTGGAAAACATGGGTGCACCTCGCTACAGCCCTTTGTTATCAAGCCTTGCAGGGTGTTGATCATTTTTTGATCGCTTTGCCCTTGTGGATTATTTTTCACGGTTTTTTACTCACAGGCTGCTACGTTCGACACCTTGTAAAACCTGTGGGTAAGTCTGTGCAAAAACCTTGGACAGACCGCTGCAAGCGGCATGGTTGAAAGCCTTGCGCCATCACCTCAGAGATATCCACCGACCGTGAATCGCTGAAAGGGTTCCGCGAGCTGGATAAGTTGCCCCCAATCCGTGGGGAAAGCCTTGTGGATAACGTGCGCATAGCTGGCGCGAAGCCCTCTGCTACGCGGCTTTGGCAGGTATGATCATTTTTTGATCAATGGCTTCAATGGCTTGCTGCCTGCGTGGTACGAAGGCATGCTGCAAACCCTGCCGAACATAATCCACAGCGAGGAACACAGCATGACGTCCACCGTATTCATCACTGGCGCGACTTCCGGTTTCGGCGAGGCCACCGCCCGACGTTTTGCACAGGCCGGCTGGAAGCTGATCCTCACCGGTCGCCGCAAGGAGCGCCTGGATGCACTGTGCGCAGAACTGTCAGCCCAGACCGAGGTGCACGGCCTGGTGCTCGATGTACGCGACCGCAAAGCCATGGAGGCGGCCATCGGCAACCTGCCGCCTGGGTTCGATAAACTGCGTGGCCTGGTCAACAACGCCGGCCTGGCCCTGGGCGTGGATGCGGCGCAGAACTGCAGCCTGGACGACTGGGAAACCATGGTCGACACCAACATCAAGGGCCTGATGTACACCACGCGCCTGCTGCTGCCTCGGTTGATCGCCCACGGGCGTGGCGCGTCGATCCTCAACGTCGGCTCGGTGGCGGGCAATTACCCCTACCCGGGCAGCAACGTGTATGGCGGCACCAAGGCGTTCGTCGGGCAGTTCTCGCTGAGCCTGCGTTGCGACCTGCGCGGCACGGGCGTGCGCGTCAGTAACATCGAGCCGGGGCTGTGCGAGAGCGAGTTCTCGCTGGTGCGTTTCGGTGGCGACCAGGCCAAGTACGACGCCACCTACGCAGGTGCCGAGCCGATCCAGCCGCAGGATATTGCCGAGACCATCTTCTGGATTCTCAACCAGCCGGCGCACATCAACATCAACAGCCTGGAGCTGATGCCAGTGAGCCAGGACTGGGCAGGGTTCTCGATCGATCGGTCGGTCAAGGGCTGATCAGCAGCATGGGCGGGTAAATAGCCTGCCCATGCTGCTTCACGGCTTTCAGTGGTCGCGGAAGGTTTTGTCTGAATCGAGAAGGTGCAAGGCTTGCAGCATATCGTTGACGACATCAGCGAGCATGGCATCTTCTCTGGTCGGGTGCCCCTCGGCATACCTCAGCAGGCTTGAAAGCAGGCCCAGCTTTTGCTCGTGGAGCAGCTTGTTCTTCTCAAGCTTCGAGGTCGTGACATCCTTTTCGGTAGCAGCAATTTGCTTTTGAAAGTGAGCCTTCAGCGTTTCATTGCTCATGGCCGAACTCCTATCAATGGAGCCCTTACGCTATCAACGCGTCACGAGAACGGAAACTGGTAAAAATGTCAGGTCATTGCAAGCGCTGAAGCCCTTCCAGGCAAGTCGCCAAGTGATAAGGCGTAGTGGAAGGCATGTCATGCCGGCTGACCGCGCCCTCGCCATCTCGGCACTCATACCAGCCGCCGTCATGCAGGAACCGCTGCTCCATCGCCTGCAACTGCGCAGCCAGTTTCGCCTCATTCCCCGACCGCAACGCCAGTGCCCGCAGGTACTCCGCCTGGGCCCAGATCCGCTGGGTGGCATCGATCACCTTGCCGTCCACCGCCAGCATCGACAGCACCGCCGAATCTTTAACCCCGTACTGCTCGGCGTATTCGAAGGCGCGGGCAATGGAGCCATGCAGGGGCGTGCCACGTAGCAGGGGCGAGGTATCGAGTAGGTAGAACCACTCGAACTGATGACCCGGTTCGAACCAGTTATCCACAGCGCCGTTTGGCTTTTCCAGCATCAGGCCATGCTGCGGTTCGATGAACTGCGCCTGCAGGGCCTCGCACAGGTGCAGCAGGGCCTGCTGCACGCCTTCATCCTCACGCACGGCAAGCACCTGCAGGAACGCTTCGGCCAGGTGCATCTGCGGATTCTGCAGCGGGCCGCTGCCCAGGTCGGACCAATCTTCACCCAGGCTGGCTTCGTACAGGCCGTCGTCGCGGGCGAACTGCTCGCTGATGATTTCCAGGGCAGCGTTCAGTGCAGACTCCACCAGGCTCTCGCGAACCTTGCCCCAGTAATGGGCGCAGGCAAACACGATGAACGCATGGGTGTAGAGGTCTTTGCGGCGGTCCAGCGGCTTGCCTTCGGCATCGACGCTGTAGAACCAGCCACCGTGCTCGGCATCGTGAAAATGCCGCTGCAACGAACGGAACAACGCCGCCGCTCGCGCTGCCGCGCCGGGTTGCTCGATGCGGCTGCTGAACAGGTACAGCTGGCGAGCGCAGGCCATCGCCCGGTAGCGTTGCACGGGCAATGGGCGGTGCTGGGCGTCCAAGGCTTCGAAGGGCAGGGCCATTTCGTCGTTCCAGCCCGGGCCTTGCCACAGCGGCACGATACGCTCGGCGAAGTGCTGGTTGAAGCGGGCCAGTTCGGGCGGAGTGGGGCGGGGGTCGGACATGAAAGCGCTCGTCACAATCGGGCAGTGCGCCATGGTAGCAGAACTGGGGTTTTGGGTTGTTTACACGGGCCTCTTCGCGGGCAAGCCCGCTTCCACAGGTGATCGAGCTGCTCGCGAAGAGGCCCGCATAGCCAACAGATCAGCCCGGGTTACCCAAGCCTTGCCAATGGCGTGCGCCGACGAAGATGAAGCGCAACTGCTGGGTGATTTTTTCCTGCGCGGTCAGGGCCTGTGGATAACCCGCGTCGGGGCTGTCGATCAGCTCCGGCAGGGTGGCGAATACGGTCTTCACCACCAGGTCGGCCATCACCGCCAGTGCCGCAGCGTCCAGGTGCTGCCAACGCTTCATGCGCGCCAGGTCGGTGGCGAGGTCGTCGCTGATGTCCTGGCGCAGGCGGGCAATCGCTTGGCGGACCGCCTGTGAGCCCCCGTATTGTTCACGGGCCAGGAACAGGAACTGGGCGCGGTGGGCGGCGACCACGTCGAGGAAGATGCGTACCGAGGCGTCGGTAATGCCACCAAACTCGAATTCGTTCTGGCGCACCAGGCGGATGGTCTGGCGGAAGGTGGTATCGACCTCGGCCACAAGGGCCAAGCCCAGTGCGTCCATGTCGGGGAAATGCCGGTAGAAACCGGTCGGTACGATACCCGCCGTTTTCGCCACTTCGCGCAGGCTGATGCTGCCGAAACCACGGCCACTCTCCATGAGCTGGCAGGCGGCATCGAGCAGGGCCTGGCGGGTCTGTAGCTTCTGTTCGGCGCGCGGCAGCATGGGGGCAGGATTCTGTGTCGGTCGAGGCTGGGCACTCTAGTTAAAAAAACGAAGCCCGGTCAATGGACCGGGCTTGGAGGTGAGCAGGCAATGTGCTGCAGATTGTTCTTTTCGGCCATGGCGATCAGCTCACACGGCTGAGTTCAACCAGGCGATCCGAGCCACCTTCAGCTACGCGGCCACTGCGTTCGATCAAACGGTCGGCACCGCCTTCGGCGACTTGGCCAGCACGCTCGATCAGGCGATCGGAGCCACCTTCGGCAACCCGGCCAGTGCGCTCGATCAGGCGATCGGAGCCACCTTCGGCAACCCGGCCAGTGCGTTCGATCAGGCGATCGGAGCCGCCTTCGGCTACGCGGCCAGTGCGTTCGATCAAGCGATCCGAACCGCCTTCGGCAACGGTTTTCAGCGGCTGGGCGATTTCTGCGGTGCTGGAACGCGATTCGGCGGTCAGGTGCTGTTCAGCGGCCGGCAGGGCAAAAGCGTTGGCAGCAAGCAGGGACAGGGTCAGGGTCAGCAGGTGGCGTTTCATGATTTCGGTGCTCCTCTGGGGGGCTGGAAAGTGGGTACGGAGCCAATGCTACGCCCGGGAGCGCCAGAGAAAAGTTCATAAGGATAATGGTAACAATCGACAGCATTGATAGAGGCTGCTGATGGCTCTAGTGCAAGTGTCTTGAGGTGGGTGATGGCTTTTTGACTTCATGCTTTAGGGCCAGGGTAACGCCTTTGCCCAGCGCAAATGCTGAACAAGAAGCCAGGAAAAACTTCGCTATCATGGCGCCACGGATAAAACCCAGCGGGTTTTCATCAGTCCGAGTTAATGAGTGCCATCGGCGCCCGCTTTGTGCCATGCCGTCAGGAGAATCACGCAATGACGCGACCCGCCAGAATCCTCGTCTGGACCCTTGCCACCCTGTTGACCCTCGTGGCGATACTGGTGGTGGTAATCGCCACCTTCGACTGGAACCGCGTCAAGCCGTTGCTCAACGAGAAGGTATCCGAAGCCCTGCACCGGCCGTTCGCGATCAATGGCAACCTTGCCGTGCAGTGGCGCACCGAACCTGAAGAAGGTGGTTGGCGCGCGTGGGTGCCCTGGCCGCACTTCATTGCCGAGGACCTTACCCTGGGCAACCCCGATTGGCTCAAGGAGCCGAAAATGGTTGGACTCGAGCGTGTGGAATTCCGCCTGGCGCCGCTGCCGCTGGTGTTCCAGCAGATTGTCATCCCCCGCATCAACCTGACTAAACCGACGGCCAGCCTCACTCGCCTGGCCGACGGACGCGCTAACTGGACCTTTGACTTCGGCCCCAAAGACGAAAACGCGCAACCCTCGAAATGGGCGTTGGACATCGGGGCCATCGGTTTTGACCAAGGCAACGTCAGCCTCAATGACCAGACCCTGAAGACCAGCATGAAGGTGCAGGTCGACCCGCTGGGCAAGCCGATCCCGTTCAGCGACATCGTCGGCAAGGCGCGTGCCGAGAAAACCGGCGGCGCCCAGGACTACGCTTTCGGCTTCAAGGCCCAAGGCCGCTACAAGGGCCAGCCAGTGTCCGGCACCGGCAAGATCGGTGGCCTGCTGGCGCTGCAGGATGCCAGCCAACCGTTCCCGTTGCAGGCCGATGTGCGCATCGCGGATACCCACGTAGTGCTTGCCGGTACCCTGACTGACCCGCGCAACCTCGGCGCGCTCGACCTGCGCCTGCGCCTGTCCGGCAATAGCCTGGGCAACCTTTACGCATTGACCGGCGTGACTCTGCCGGACACCCCGGCTTATGCCACCGACGGCCACCTCAGCGCCAACCTGCATGCCGAGCAAGGCGCCACGTTCAATTACCAAGGGTTCAATGGCAAGATCGGCGACAGCGACATCCACGGCGACCTGGCCTTCGTGGCCAGCCAGCCACGGCCCAAACTCTCCGGCAAGCTGGTCTCCAACCAGCTGTTGTTCAAGGACCTGGCGCCGCTGATCGGTGCCGATTCCAACGCCGAGCAGAAAGCCCGCGGCGGGGCCAGCAAGCAGCCGACGGGCAAAGTGCTGCCGGTGGAGGAATTTCGCACCGACCGCTGGCGCGCCATGGACGCCGACGTCGAATTTGCCGGCAAGCGCATCGTCCACAGTGAGCAATTGCCGTTCAATGACCTGTCTGCCCACGTGATTCTCGAAGACGGCCTGCTGCGCATGGCACCGCTGCGCTTTGGCGTAGCCGGCGGCAACCTGGCTTCCAGGATCCGCCTGGATGGCCGCAGCGTCCCTTTGCAGGGCCGGGCACAGCTGACTGCGCGGGGCTTCAAGCTCAAGCAACTGTTCCCCACCTTCGCGCCGATGCAGACCAGCTTTGGCGAGTTGAACGGCGATGCCGACATCACCGGCCGCGGCAACTCGGTGGCGGCACTGCTGGGCACGGCCAATGGCGACCTGCGTATGTTGATCAACGATGGTGCGGTGAGCCGCAGCCTGATGGAAATCGCCGGGCTGAACGTGGGCAACTACGTGATTGGCAAGTTGTTCGGTGACGAGGACGTGCAGATCAACTGCGCGGCGGCCGATGTTGGCATCAAGGATGGGCTGGCGACGACACGCCTGTTCATCTTCGATACCGAGAACGCGATCATCTACATCAACGGCACGGCGAACTTTGCCAGCGAGCAGCTTGACCTGAAGATCACCCCCGAGTCGAAAGGGCTGCGGCTGTTCTCGCTGCGTTCGCCTTTATACGTGCGCGGGCCGTTTGCCAAGCCCAGTGCCGGGGTGCAGGCAGTGCCATTGGCGTTGCGTGGCGCGGGGATGGTGGCGTTAGGGGTGGTTGCGGGGCCGGCGGCGGGGTTGCTGGCATTGATCGCGCCGAGCAGTGGGGATGAGCCTAATCAGTGCACACCGTTGTTGCAGCAGATGAGGGCGGGCAAGGCGCCGACTGAGGTGAAAGGCAAGAAATGAGTGAAGGGGGCCGCTTTGCGGCCCATTCGCGGCACAAGGCCGCTCCTACAGGGGAATGTGATCTCCTGTAGGAGCGGCCTTGCGTCGCGAAAGGGCTGCAAAGCAGCCCCCTGCTATTACAGCCCTTGCAACAGATCGGACATATCGTCCGCGTGCTCTTCTTCCTGCGCCAGGATGTCTTCAAAAATACGGCGCGTGGTTGGGTCGCTATCACCAATGTACTGAATGATCTCGCGGTAGCTGTCGATCGCAATGCGCTCGGCCACCAGGTCTTCAAGCACCATTTCTTTCAAGTTGCTACCTGCCACGTACTGGGCATGGGAATTCTTGGTCAGGTTGTCCGGGTTGAAGTCCGGCTCGCCACCCAGCTGGACAATCCGCTCGGCCAACTTGTCGGCATGCTCGGCTTCCTGGTTGGCATGCTCCAGAAACTCTTCGGCTGCCACGCTGGCCTTGATACCGCTGGCCATGAAGTAGTGACGCTTGTAACGCAGCACGCAGACCAGCTCGGTGGCCAGCGACTCATTGAGCAGGCGCAGGATCTCGGTACGGTCGGCGTGGTAACCCTCGGTTACCGCGCCTTGCTCCACGTGCTGGCGGGCACGTTCGCGCAGGGTTTTCACATCGGTCAGTTCAACGTTGCTCATGGTTATCTCCAAACGAATCAGGACGGGGGGTCAAGTGGTAACGAAGGCTCACGCGCCGTGGACGGCGTCGCTGTCCTCTTGTCGTTGTTTGCACGTCTTGAAGCCCTTGGCGTCGACATGCCCGGTGGCGTCGAAACGCACGTAGTAGGGCTGCTGTTTGCCGTCGCGGTTGAGGATGTAGTCGTTGCAGGTGCCCCCGTGCGGCAGGTCGATCACGTTCGACGGGCTGCCGCCGATGGCAATGACCTTCTGCATGGTCATGCCGTGCTCGACCTGCTTGACCAGCGGCTCGTCGCGATAGGTGACGTAATCCACCGGGTTTTCCGGGCGGCTGCCGCAGGCGGCCAGGGTTGCACTGGCCAGAAGGATTGCCAGGGTCTGCTTGTACATGGTCCCGCTCCTTGCTCAAGGGTCTGTTCTGGTTTGGAACCGCACGGCGCGTCAGGAGTTCGATTGCGATGGTCATCGAAGCCGCTGTAGTGTGGGCCGTCGTCCACGGAAAGGGGCAGGGCAATGGGGCAAGAACTGGCAACGCGATACCCTGTGGTGCTGGTGCCGGGCATGCTCGGCTTCGTGCGGGTACTGCTTTATCCCTACTGGTTCGGGATCGTGCCGGCTTTGCGCAAGGGCGGCGCGCAGGTGCATGCCGTGCAGGTGTCGCCGTTGCATTCCAGCGAAGTGCGCGGCGAGCAGTTGCTGGCGATCATCGAAGGCATCTGCCAGCGCAGCGGCGCGGCCAAGGTCAACCTTATCGGCCACAGCCAAGGCGCCTTGGATGCGCGCTATGCGGCCGCCAAACGGCCCGACCGGGTGGCTTCGGTGACGTCGGTGGCGGGGCCCAACCATGGCTCCGAACTGGCTGACCACCTGGAACGCACTGCGCCTGGCGATTCACCCCAAGGGCGCATCCTCAAGGCGGTGCTGCATGGCGTGGCAGTGCTGCTGGTGTGGCTGGAAACCGGCTGGCGGCGGGACCCGCTGCCCATCGATGTGCACGCCTCGCACCAGGCGCTGACCAGTGCCGGGGTGGCGCTGTTCAACCAGGCTTATCCACAGGGCCTGCCCGACACCTGGGGCGGTGATGGGCCCGCGCAGGTCAACGGCGTGCGCTACTACTCCTGGTCAGGCACCTTGCAGCCTGGCCTGACTGACCAAGGGCGCAACCGCTTTGACGGCAGCAACCGCTTCTGCCGCTTGTTCGCCCGCAGCTTCGTCAAGGAAAAGGGCCATTGCGACGGCATGGTCGGGCGCTTTAGCTCGCACCTGGGGCAGGTGATCGGCGATGACTACCCGCTCGATCACCTGGACATCGTCAACCAGTCGCTGGGGGCAGTCGGCAAGGGCGCCGAACCGGTGCGGCTGTTCACCGAACACGCCGCCCGGCTCAAAGCTGCGGGGCTATGACGCGGCGGCGCACCGGTGTGGTCCAGCGTTCGGCAAGGATCACCCCGGCCAGGGTCAGCAGGCCGCCGATCAGGTGATAGCGGGCCAGTTGTTCATCCAGCACCACGGCGGCAATCAGCGCGGTGACCAGCGGCAGCAGGTTGAAGAACAACGTGGTACGGCTTGGCCCCAGGCGATGCACGGCCTGCATCCATACCAGCGGCGCGATCATCGAGGCCAGCACGCAGGCGTACAGCACCAGGCCGACGTTGTGGGTGTTCAGGCCGGTCTTGTCCGACAGCAGGAACAACGGCAGCAGCACGACGATAGCCACCAGCACCTGCAGGTACAGCAGCTGCAAGGGCGGCAGGCGCAATTGCCATTTCTTCAGCAGGAAGCTGTACAGCGCGTAGGCCAGGGTGGCCACCAGCATCAGCAGGTCGCCGCCGTTCAGGCCCTGTTCCAACAGCGCCCCGGGGTGGCCGGCGGAGACCACCTCGAGCACGCCGAAAAACGACACCAGGGCGCCGATCAAGGCGCCGAAGGTCAGGCGCTGGCCGAGCCAGGCGATGGACAGGGCCAGCGACATCAACGGCATCAGCGAGAGAATGATGCCCATGTTGGTGGCGCTGGTGATGCTGGCGGCGAAGTACGCCAGGCTCTGGTACAGGGCCATGCCCAGCACGCCGAGGACGAAGACTTTGCCCAGGTGCGGGCGGATGGCGGCGCGGTTGCGCCACACGGCCGGTAACAGGAAGGGGGTGAACAGCAGGCCGGCCAGCAGCCAGCGATAGAAGCCGATCTCGGCAGGGTGGATGGCACCGGCCGACAGCTTGGTGACGACGGTGTTGCCAGCCCAGATGAGGATGGCGAGCAGGGGGAAGGTGTAGTTCATGTCGCGGTTACTCGGTTTGGCAAGGTTGGGCCTGCTTTGCAGCGCGCAGTTTGCAGGCAGCGCTGTACCTGTAGGAGCGGGCTTGCCCGCGAAGGCCTGCACATCAGGCCCCGATAGCCCGGTATTATCCGCTGTCTGTTCGCAAGCCTATACTTGTATCCAGACAACCCACCCTTTGAAGCAGACAGCATGCCGCGCAAATACCTCGACATCCCCGGTTTCGACCAACTCCCGGCGCCGGTGTACTTCCGCCATGACGAATTTGGCGCCGACACCCACAGCGCGCCACACCGCCACACCTGGGGCCAACTGAACTACGCGGCCCACGGGGTCATGCACCTGGACGTCGAAGGCCAGCGCTTTCTCTCGCCGCCGCACTACGCCGTCTGGGTGCCGCCGGGCACCGAGCATGGCTGTTACAACCCCCAGGCCATCGTCTACCGCTCGGTCTACCTGGCGCGCAGCCTGTGCGCCGACCTGCCGCAACAACCGTGCAGCTTGGTCATCAGCGACATCCTCAAGGCCATCCTTGGCGACTTCGCCCGGCGTGACCTGAAGGTGGCGCAAGATGAACGCGACCAGCGCCTGGTGCAGGTACTGCTCGACCAGTTGCTGCTGGCCCCGACCCAAACCTGCTACCTGCCCTTCGCCCGCAGCGAGGGCCTGGGCCAGGTGCTCGACGCCTTGAGCCACGCCCCGGGTGACAACCGCCCGCTGGCCGACTGGGCCGCGCAGGTGCATGTCAGCGAACGTACCCTGGCCCGCCAGTTTCTTCGCGAACTGGGCATCAGTTTCGGCGAATGGCGCCTACGCCTGCGCTTTTTACGCGCCATCGAGGCGCTGGAAGCGGGCTTGCCGATTCAGGCCATTGCCTTCGACCTTGGCTACAGCAGCGGCTCGGCCTTCATCGCCATGTTCCAACGCCAGGCCCACTGCACGCCGGAGCAGTACCGGCGCCAGTCGCGGGCTGAGGTGTAAAAATTCTTGTCTACACTCAGTGGCACCACCGCGCATCGGGCGCGGAAACAGGGAGACCACTCCATGAAGCTGTTGCAAATGCCACTGCTGGTGTTGGCTGTGTTGTTCAGCGCGCAAGGGTTCGCCGCCACCGCGCAACAGGAAAAAATGACCTCGTGCAACGCCGACGCCACCGCCAAGGCGCTCAAGGGCGACGAACGCAAGGCGTTCATGAGCAACTGCCTGAAGAAGAGCGTGCCTGCCACCCAGCAGGAAAAGATGAAGACCTGCAACGCCGACGCCAGCACCAAGGCACTCAAGGGTGACGAGCGCAAAGCGTTCATGAGCGACTGCCTGAAGAAGAAATGACCTGCGCCTATGCCTGTAGGACGAAGGCTGGCAGACTGCGGGTCTTTTCCGTTGTCTGCCCCTGAGGCTGTATGACTTTCACCCCCCGCCAGGTCACCCTGGCCAGCTGGATCATCGTGTTTGCCGGCCTGCTGCTGGCGTTGCCCCTGAAGTTGCTGCCGAGCCTGCTTGCCGGTTTGCTGGTGTTCGAACTGGTCAACATGCTGACGCCACGGCTGCAGCCGCTGATCGCCGGGCAACGTGCGCGCTGGCTGGCCGTGGCCCTGCTCGGCACGTTGGTGGTTACCACCCTGACCCTGCTGATTGCCGGCGCGTTCAGCTTCCTGCTGCACGAGGCAGAAAACCCCGGGGCTTCGCTGGACAAGTTCATGGCCCTGGTCGAGCGGGCCCGTGGGCAGTTGCCGCCGTTCATCGAAGGCTACCTGCCGGCCAGTGCCGCCGAGTTCAAAGTGGCCATCGGTGACTGGCTCAAGAGCCACCTGGGTGAGCTGCAACTGGTGGGCAAGGGCATGGCGCACATGTTCGTCACCTTGCTGATCGGCATGATCCTCGGCGCCATCGTTGCCCTGCAGCGCATCCCTGACATCTCGCGGCGCAAGCCGTTGGCGGCAGCGCTGTTCGAACGCCTGAACCTGCTGGTGCAGGCGTTTCGTAACATTGTCTTCGCGCAGATCAAGATTTCGCTGCTCAACACCACCTTCACCGGCATCTTCCTGGCCGTGGTGCTGCCGCTGTTCGGTGTGCACCTGCCGCTGACCAAGACGCTGATCGTGCTGACCTTCCTGCTCGGGCTGCTGCCGGTGATCGGCAACCTGATGTCCAACACCCTGATCACCATTGTCGGGTTGTCGTTGTCGATCTGGGTGGCGCTGGCGGCGTTGGGCTATCTGATCGTTATCCACAAGGTCGAGTATTTCCTCAACGCGCGGATCGTCGGCGGGCAGATCAGTGCCAAGTCGTGGGAACTGTTGCTGGCGATGCTGGTGTTCGAGGCGGCCTTCGGCTTGCCGGGGGTGGTGGCGGGGCCGATCTACTATGCCTACCTGAAGAGTGAGCTGCGGCGGGCGGAGCTGGTCTGATCTCCTGTGCCGGCCTCTTCGCGGGGCAAGCCCGCTCCCACAGGATTACCTACAGCACAGCGGCAATGGTGATCTTGTGGGAGCGGGCTTGCCCCGCGAAGAGGCCAGCGCAGGCTATAGAGGTTTATCAGATCGAGCCGTAGCGCTTACGCGCCTCAATCGCCAACCCGCTACCAATGCTGCCGAAGATGTTGCCTTCCACATGCCGGGCGTTGGGCAGCATCGCCGCCACGCTGTTACGCAGCGCCGGGATCCCGCTCGAACCCCCGGTGAAGAACACGGTATCCACCTGCCCTTCGCTGACGCCCGCCTTGTTCAGCAGCTCGCTGACGCTGCCGCGCACGCGCTCCAGCAGGCCTTCGATTGCCGCTTCAAACACGGCACGGGTCAGCTCCGCTGTCAGCTCCGGCTCTACCCGGCGCAGGTCGATATGGCGGCTGTCGTGCTCGGTCAGCTCGATCTTGCTGGCTTCCACTTCCATCGCCAGCCAGTGGCCGGCGCGCTGTTCGATCAACTTGAACAAGCGGTCGATGCCCAGGGTGTCTTCGATGTCGTAGCGCATGTTGCCCAAGGCCAGCTGCGACTTCTGCGAATACAGGGCGTTGATGGTGTGCCAGGTGGCCAGGTTGAGGTGATAGCTGGTCGGCATCAGTGCGCCGCTCTTCATCCGGCTGCCATAGCCGAACAGCGGCATCACGCCCTGCAGGCTCAGTTGCTTGTCGAAGTCGGTACCGCCAATGTGCACGCCGCCGGTGGCGAGAATGTCGCTTTGGCGTTCGGCCACCAGGTGGCGCTCGGGCGACAGGCGGATCAGGGTAAAGTCGGAGGTACCACCGCCGATATCAACGATCAGTACCAGCTCTTCACGGCTGATGCTCGACTCGTAGTCGAAGGCTGCGGCAATCGGTTCGTACTGGAACGACACGTCCTTGAAGCCGATCTTGCGTGCCACGTCGGCCAAGGTGTCCTCGGCCTCCTGGTCGGCGACCGGGTCTTCATCGACGAAAAACACCGGACGGCCCAGCACCACCTGGTCGAAGCTGCGCTCGGCGGCGGTTTCGGCGCGCTTTTTCAGCTCGCCGATAAACATGCCCAACAGGTCCTTGAACGGCAGGGCGCTGCCCAGCACGCTGGTGTCGTGCTTGATCAGCTTGGAGCCGAGCAGGCTCTTGAGCGAGCGCATCAGGCGGCCTTCGTAGCCTTCCAGGTACTCGTGCAACGCCAGGCGACCATACACCGGGCGACGCTCCTCGATGTTGAAGAAGACCACCGAAGGCAGGGTGATCTTGCCGTCTTCCAGGGCGATCAGCGACTCAGTACCAGGGCGGTGCCAGCCGACCGTGGAGTTAGAGGTGCCAAAGTCGATGCCCAGGGCGCGGGCCGGGGATACGTCAGACATGGGAAAAGGGCTTCCGGAGGCAAAACGGCCGCGCAGTTTATGCCAGTTGGCAAGAGAATCAAGACCAGTCGTCTGCCATGCAGCAATCCCAAGTGGGCCTTGAAAGGCTATGCTTGACCCCTATCTTCAGTTGCAACACGCAATTTCACATTGGTGATCCACAGATGGACTTCAAAGACTATTACAAGATACTCGGCGTAGAGCCCACGGCGGATGACAAGGCGATCAAGGCCGCGTACCGCAAGCTGGCGCGCAAGTATCACCCCGATGTCAGCAAGGAGCGCGACGCCGAGGACAAGTTCAAAGAGGCCAACGAGGCCTACGAAGTGCTGGGCGACGCGCAGAAACGTGCCGAATTCGACGAAATCCGCAAGTACGGCGGCCAGCATGGCCGGCCGTTCCAGGCGCCGCCGGGCTGGGAAAACCGGGGCGGTGGTGCTGGCGGTGGTTTCGAAGGCGGCGACTTCTCCGACTTCTTCAGCTCGATTTTTGGCGCGCGCGGGGGCAACCCCTTTGGTGGCGCCCGGCAACAGCGCAGTGCAGGCAGGCGAGGGCAGGACGTGGAGCTGGAACTGGCGGTTTTCCTTGAGGAGACCCTGAGCAAGGAATCCAAGCAGATCAGCTTCCAGGTGCCGCAAACCAATGCTGCCGGGCAGCGCACCGGGTTCACCACCAAGACCCTGAACGTCAAGATCCCTGCCGGGGTGACCGACGGCGAGCGCATTCGCCTCAAGGGCCAGGGGGCGCCGGGCAGTGGCGGCGGGCCCAATGGCGACCTGTTCCTGACCATCCGCATGGCACCGCATCCGCTGTTCGATGTCGAAGGTCATGACCTGATCATCACCGTGCCGTTGGCACCGTGGGAGGCTGCGCTGGGCACCAAGGTGGCGGTGCCGACCCTGGACGGCAAGATCAACCTGACCATCCGCCCCGACAGCCAGAGCGGCCAACGCCTGCGGGTACCGGGCAAGGGCCTGGCCAACAAGCACGGCGAGCGCGGCAACCTCTACGCGCAGCTGAAAGTGGTTATGCCGACGGCATCCGACGAGTCTACCCGTGAACTGTGGGCCAAGCTTTCCGAGAAGGCCGCGTTCAACCCGAGGGCACAATGGAGTAAGTGATCATGAGCAGCACCTTGATCGTTCAACTGGACATGCGCACCCTCTGCCAGGAGGCCGATATTACGGCCGACTACGTGATCGAAATTGTCGAACACGGCATCGTCGAACCCTCTGGGCGAACGCCCGAGGATTGGTTGTTCGACGATCAGGCGCCGCTGGTGGCCAAGCGTGCGGCGAAGCTGCACCAAGAGTTGGAACTGGAGTGGGAAGGCGTGGCGCTGGCGCTGGAACTGCTGCAGGAAGTGCAGCAGTTGCGCAGTGAGAACAGCATGCTGAAGCAGCGGTTGGGCAGGTTTATCCAGCTCTAGATCGCTAGGGTGGCCACTGTAGGAGCGGCCTTGTGTCGCGAAAGGGCTGCAAAGCAGCCCCAGATCTTCGTTTCATCTCAAGTTTGCCGGGGCTGCTTTGCAGCCCTTTCGCGACACAAGGCCGCTCCTACAGGGATCGCATCAGGCCTGGGTTCTCAGGCGGGCTCAGCCCCCGGGTTCAGCACCCGCTGCATAAAGGTCAAATCCAGCCACCGCCCAAACTTCACCCCTACCTGTGGCATCTGCCCGGTCACCACGAACCCCAGCCGCTCATGCAGGCGTACCGACGCCGCATTGCCACTTTCGATCGCTGCCACCATCACGTGCTTGCCACAGCGCCGCGCACGTTCGATCAAGGCGGCCATCAACACCGGCCCCAAACCCTTGCCGCGCTGGTCGCCACGGATATACACCGAGTGCTCGACGGTATGGCGAAAACCCTCGAACGGCCGCCAGTCGCCGAACGATGCATACCCCAGCACGCCGGTCTCATCCACCGCCACCAGGATCGGGTAGCCCTGTTGTGCCCTGGCCTCGAACCAGGCCTGGCGGTTGGCCAGGTCCACCGGGGTTTCGTTCCAGATCGCCGTGGTGTTGCGCACGGCGTCGTTGTAGATGTCGAGGATACCCGGCACGTCGGCGGGCAAGGCGTCGCGGATTTCGTGGCTCATTGCAGCGTCTCACAAGGTCGATGGGCGCAGATTAAATGGTTACCAGCCCGCGTACACCCTCGGCTTGCATGTTTTCCCCTCGCCCACGCTGGATGATCTCGCCACGCGCCATCACCAGGTACTGGTCGGCCAGTTCCTCGGCAAAGTCGTAGAACTGCTCGACCAGCAGGATGGCCATGTCGCCACGCTCGGCCAGGCGCCGGATGACCGCGCCGATTTCCTTGATCACCGAGGGCTGGATGCCTTCGGTGGGCTCGTCGAGAATCAGCAGGCGCGGGCGGCTGGCCAGGGCACGGCCAATGGCAAGTTGTTGCTGCTGGCCCCCGGACAAGTCGCCGCCGCGGCGCTGTTTCATCTGTTCCAGTACCGGGAACAGCTCGTAGATGAAGGCGGGCACTTCGCGGGCCTCGCGGGCGGGAAAGCGCGACAGGCCCATCAGCAGGTTTTCTTCCACGGTCAGCCGCGGGAAGATCTCGCGGCCTTGGGGCACGTAGGCGATGCCGGCGTGGACCCGTTGCTGGGGCTTGAGCGTGGTGATCGGCTTGCCTTCCCATTCGACGCTGCCTTCGCGGGCGGCGACCAGGCCCATCAGGCAGCGCAGCAGGGTGGTCTTGCCCACGCCGTTGCGGCCCAGCAGGCAGGTGACTTCGCCGACCTTGGCCTCGAAGGACAGGCCGCGCAGGATGTGGCTGCCGCCGTAGTATTGGTGCAGGGTGTCAATCTTGAGCATGTCATGTCCCTGAGTTTCTTGTTGTGGCTGCACCGGCCCCTTCGCGGGGCAGGCTATTTGAATCATCGGCCCAGATACACCTCGACCACGCGCTCATCCGCCTGCACCTGCTCCAGCGACCCCTCCGCCAGCACGCTACCTTGGTGCAGCACGGTCACATGGTCGGCAATGCTCCCGACAAACCCCATGTCGTGCTCCACCACCATCAGCGAATGCTTGCCGGCCAGGCCCTTGAACAGTTCGGCGGTGAACTCGGTCTCGGCGTCGGTCATGCCGGCCACCGGTTCATCGAGCAGCAGCAGTTGTGGTTCTTGCACCAGCAACATGCCGATCTCCAGGAACTGCTTCTGGCCGTGAGACAGCAGCCCCGCCTGGCGCTGCGCCAGGGATTGCAGGCGCAAGGTGGCGAGCACCTCGTCGATGCGCTGCTGTTGCTCACCACTCAACCGCGCGGCCAGGCTGGCCCACACCGACTTGTCAGTCTTCAGGGCCAGCTCCAGGTTCTCGAACACGGTCAGTGCTTCGAACACCGTCGGCTTCTGAAACTTGCGGCCGATGCCGGCCTGGGCGATCTGGTATTCGCTCATGCGGGTCAGGTCGAGGGTGTCGCCAAAGAACGCGCTGCCGGTGTCGGGGCGGGTCTTGCCGGTGATCACGTCCATCATCGTGGTCTTGCCGGCACCGTTGGGGCCAATAATGCAGCGCAGTTCACCGACGCCGATGTACAGGTTGAGCGCGTTGAGGGCCTTGAAACCATCGAAGCTGACGCTGATGTCTTCCAGGCTCAGCACCGTGCCATGGCGGGTGTCCAGGCCCGCTGTACGGCGGCTGCCCAGGCCGATGGCGTCGCGGCCGGCGCCGAGGTTGTCGAACACCGGTTCAAGCATGAATTCTGGATGCACAGGGGGCACGCCTCTCATGGTTGGCTCCTTTTCTTCAACAGACCGACCACGCCCTTGGGCAGGTACAGGGTGACGAGAATGAACAGCGCACCGAGGAAGAACAGCCAGAACTCCGGGAAGGCCACGGTGAACCAGCTCTTCATGCCGTTGACCAGGCCAGCGCCGAGCAGCGGGCCAATCAACGTGCCACGCCCGCCAAGGGCGACCCACACGGCGGCTTCGATGGAGTTGGTCGGCGACATCTCGCTGGGGTTGATGATGCCCACCTGAGGCACGTACAGCGCACCGGCAAGGCCGCACAGCACGGCGCTCAGCACCCACACCAGCAGCTTGTAACCGCGTGGGTCGTAGCCGCAGAACATCAGGCGGTTTTCGGCGTCGCGTACGGCGGTGAGCAGGCGGCCGAATTTACTTTGGGTCAGGCGCCAACACAGGTACAGGCTGGCCAACAGCAGGCCGACAGTGAGCAGGAACAGCACCGCACGGGTGCCTTGCGCGGCGATGTCGAAGCCCAGGATGGTGCGGAAGCTGGTGAAGCCGTTGTTGCCGCCAAACCCGGTTTCGTTGCGGAAGAACAGCAGCATGCCGGCAAAGGTCAGGGCCTGGGTCATGATCGAGAAGTACACGCCCTTGATCCGCGAACGGAAGGCGAAAAAGCCGAACACCAGCGCCAGCAGGCCCGGCGCCAGCACCACCAGGCACAGCGCCCAGGCAAAATGCTGAGTACCGGCCCAGTACCAAGGCAGTTCGGTCCACGACAGGAAGGTCATGAAACCCGGCAGCCCGTCCCCGGCGGCCTGGCGCATCAGGTACATGCCCATGGCGTAGCCACCGAGGGCGAAGAACAGGCCGTGGCCCAGCGACAGCAGCCCGGCATAGCCCCAGACCAGGTCCAGGGCCAGTGCGACGATGGCATAGCAGAGGATCTTGCCGACCAGTGTCAGGGTGTAGGCCGAAACCTGCAGGGCATGGTCCGCCGGCAACAACGACAGCAGCGGCAGGGCCAGCAACAGCAGGACGACGACTGCGCCGATGGCCAGCGACAGGCGCGGTCCGGCTTTTTGCGAAGCGGTGACAAGCAGTGGCTGGTTCATCAGTCGATTACCCGTCCCTTGAGGGCGAACAGGCCTTGCGGGCGCTTCTGGATGAACAGAATGATCAACGCAAGGATGAGGATTTTGCCAAGCACCGCGCCGATCTGCGGCTCCAGCAGCTTGTTGGCGATGCCGAGACCGAAGGCGGCCCAGAGGCTTCCGGCCAGTTGCCCGACACCGCCGAGCACCACCACCAGGAACGAGTCGATGATGTAGCTTTGGCCCAGGTCCGGGCCGACGTTGCCGACCTGGCTCAAGGCCACGCCACCCAGCCCGGCGATGCCCGACCCTAGGCCAAAGGCGAGCATGTCGACGCGCCCGGTGGACACACCACAGCAGGCGGCCATGTTGCGGTTCTGGGTCACTGCGCGCACGTTAAGGCCAAGCCGCGTGCGGTTGAGCAGCAGCCAGGTGAGCAGTACCACGGCGAGGGCGAAGCCGATGATCACCAGGCGGTTGTACGGCAGCACCAGGTTGGGCAGCAGTTGGATACCGCCGGACAACCACGCCGGATTGCTCACTTCGACGTTCTGCGCGCCGAACAGTAGGCGGATGGCCTGGATCAGGATCAGGCTGATCCCCCAGGTTGCCAGCAGGGTTTCCAGTGGGCGGCCGTAAAGGTGACGGATCACCGTGCGCTCCAGCGCCATGCCGACCCCGGCGCTGACGGCGAAGGCCACGGGCAGGGCGATCAGCGGGTAGAACTCGATCGCACCGGGGGCGTAACGCTGCAGCAGCACCTGGACCATGTAGGTGCTGTAGGCCCCGAGCATGAGCATCTCGCCATGGGCCATGTTGATCACCCCGAGCAGGCCGAAGGTAATCGCCAGGCCCAGGGCTGCCAGCAGCAGGATCGAGCCCAGCGACAGGCCGCTGAAGGCTTGGCCGAGCAGTTCGCCGACCATGAGTTTGCGTTTGACCTGGGCCAGGCTGGTTTCAGCCGCCGTGCGCACGGCGGCGTCGCTTTCGACGCCGGGCTGCAGCAGCGCTTCCAGGCGCGTACGGGCGACCGGGTCGCCGGTCTCGCCCAGCAAACGCACGGCGGCCAGGCGTACGGCAGGTTCGCTGGCACCCAGTTGCAGGTTGGCCAGGGCCAAGCCCAGGGCTGCGTGCACCGCTGCGTCCGGTTCGCTGGCAAAGCGCCGGTCGAGGAAGGCCATTTGTGCGGGTTGCGCGCTCTTTTGCAGTTGCTGGGCAGCGGCCAGGCGAGTGTCGCTGTTGTCGCTGAGCAACTGGTGGCTGGCCAGGGCGTTGTCGATCAGGCTGCGCAGGCGGTTGTTCAGGCGCACCTTGCGGGTGTCGCCCTCGGCGATGCGGCCTTGGCGCAGGTTTTCCAGCAGCGGCAGGCGCGCGGCATCGGGTTGGGCTGCCCAGCCTTCGAGCAGGCGGGCTTGCTCGGCGGGCTTGGCGGTGAGGAAGAATTCGCCCTCGCTGGCCTGGGTTGCCAGGGGCAGCAGGAGCAGCAGGGTGAGCAGGAGTCTGAGCATGCGGGTAATCCTGGAAATCGGCGGTGGATTCTTCGCGGGGCAAGCCCGCTCCCACAGTGACCTGTGTAAAGCGATCTCTGTGGGAGCGGGCTTGCCCCCGCGAATGGGCCGCACAGCGGCCCCGTGCACTCAGTTACCTTTCACCGCATAGTCAGGGCGTTTGTCGTTGCCCGGAATGAACGGGCTCCAAGGCTGTGCCCGCAGCGGCTGCTCGGTTTCCCAGACCACACTGAACTGCCCGTCATCCTGGATCTCGCCGATCATCACCGGCTTGTGCAGGTGGTGGTTGGTCTTGTCCATGGTCAGGGTGAAGCCGGACGGTGCCTGGAAGCTCTGGCCAGCCAGTGCCTCGCGCACCTTGTCTACATCGGTGGACTTGGCTTTCTCAGCCGCCTGCGCCCACATATGGATGCCCACATAAGTGGCTTCCATCGGGTCGTTGGTCACCGCCTTGTCGGCGCCCGGCAGGTTCTTGGCCTTGGCGTAGGCCTTCCAGTCGGCGACGAACTTCTGGTTGACCGGGTTATCCACCGACTCGAAGTAGTTCCACGCGGCCAGGTGGCCCACCAGCGGCTTGGTGTCGATGCCGCGCAGTTCTTCCTCACCCACCGAGAACGCCACCACGGGCACGTCGGTGGCTTTCAGGCCTTGGTTGGCCAGCTCTTTGTAGAACGGCACGTTGGAGTCGCCGTTGACGGTGGAGATGACCGCCGTCTTGCCGCCCGCGGAGAACTTCTTGATGTTGGCGACGATGGTTTGGTAATCGGCGTGGCCGAACGGGGTGTAGACCTCTTCGATGTCCTTGTCGGCCACGCCCTTGCTGTGCAGGAAGGCGCGCAGGATCTTGTTGGTGGTGCGCGGGTACACGTAGTCGGTACCCAGCAGGAAGAAGCGCTTGGCGCTGCCGCCTTCTTCGCTCATCACGTATTCCACGGCGGGGATGGCCTGCTGGTTAGGCGCGGCGCCGGTGTAGAACACGTTCGGCGACATCTCTTCGCCTTCGTACTGCACCGGGTAGAACAGCAGGCCGTTGAGCTCCTCGAACACCGGCAGCACCGATTTGCGCGACACCGAGGTCCAGCAGCCGAACACCACGGCGACCTTGTCCTGGGTCAGCAGCTGACGGCTCTTTTCGGCGAACAGCGGCCAGTTGGACGCTGGGTCGACCACCACCGCTTCGAGCATCTTGCCGTTCACACCGCCCTTGGCGTTGATCTGGTCGATGGTCATCAGCGCCATGTCCTTGAGCGACGTTTCGGAAATGGCCATGGTCCCGGACAGCGAATGCAGGATGCCGACCTTGATGGTCTCGGCGGCCTGGATGCTCCAGCTAAGACCCATCGCCGCAATCGATGCGCTGAGGGTAAAGGCCTTGATCAGACTGCGACGCTTCATGTGCTCTCTCCGCTGAGATTTTTATGGTGTTGGCCAAGCGGGAGGGGCGTTGCAAGGGGTGTGCCGAGTGGCGGAAGGTGCGTAATAGAGGGGGTGTGCGAGGTGTTGGGGCGTTTGCGAGGTCCAGGTTGGTGCCTTGCAGATGTGTGTGCACAGGATTGGGGCTGCAAAGCAGCCCCATGCGGCATCAGCCGTTACGCACCGCCGTGCGCGGATGGCGTTTGCTGCGCACACCTTGGTAGGTCACTGCCAGCAGCACGAACCAGATCGGCGTCACCAGCAGCGCTGCGCGGGTGTCGTCTTCCAGGCTCAGCAGCACCAGAATGCCGGCAAAGAACACCAGGCACACGTAGCACATGAAGCGCCCGCCGGGCATTTTGTACTTCGACGCCTGGTGCAGCGCGGCGCGGCGTTTGCGGTAGCTGAGGTACGACAGCAGGATCAGCGTCCAGACGAACATGAACAGCACCGCCGACACCGTGGTGACCAGGGTGAACGCCTCGACCACATCGGGCACCAGGTAGATCAGCACCGCGCCCAACAGCAGGCAGGTGCACGAGAAGTACAGGCCGTTGGCCGGCACGGCGCGCCGCGACAGCTTCTCGAACGCGCGGGGGGCATCGCCTTCCTGGGCGAGGCCGAACAGCATGCGGCTGGTAGAGAACACGCCACTGTTGGCCGACGAGGCGGCCGAGGTCAGCACCACGAAGTTGATGATGCTGGCTGCCGCTGGCAGGCCGGCCAGCACGAACAGTTCGACGAATGGGCTCTTGCCCGGCACCACATCGCGCCACGGGGTCACGGCCATGATCGCGATCAGTGCCAGTACGTAGAACACGATGATACGGATCGGGATCGAGTTGATCGCCCGTGGCAAGGTGCGTTCGGGGTTCTTCGCTTCCGCGGCGGTGGTGCCGACCAGCTCGATACCGACGAAGGCGAACACGGCAATCTGGAACCCGGCGAAGAAGCCCATCAGGCCATTAGGGAACATACCGCCGTCATTCCACAGGTTGGCCAGTTGCGCGGTGCGCCCGCTCGGCGATTCGAAGCCGCTGATGACCATGTATAGGCCGGTGGCGACTAGGCCGAGGATGGCGACGATCTTGATCAGCGCGAACCAGAACTCAAGCTCGCCGAACATCTTCACGGTAACCAGGTTCAGCGACAGCAGCACCGCCACGCAGGTCAGCGCAGGTATCCACTGCGGCAGGTCGGGGAACCAGAATTGCGTGTAGGCGGCAATCGCGACCACGTCGGCGATACCGGTGACTACCCAGCAGAACCAGTAGGTCCAGCCAGTGAAGTAGCCGGCCCAGGGGCCGAGCAGGTCGGCCGAGAAGTCGATGAACGATTTGTAGTTGAGGTTCGACAGCAGCAATTCGCCCATGGCGCGCATGACGAAGAACAGCATGAAGCCGATGATCATGTAGACGAAGATGATCGACGGGCCGGCGAGGCTGATGGTCTTGCCCGAGCCCATGAACAGGCCGGTGCCGATCGCGCCACCGATGGCGATGAGCTGAATGTGACGGTTGGTCAGGTTGCGCTGCAGATGCTGCTCTTCAGCGGGCGGGGAAGAGGTCCGGGTCATTGGCTGCATTCCATTGAGGGTCAGTCTTTTTGTGAAAGCCGAGTAGGCTAACACGGGCGTCCCAATTCGGGGCGCGACAGATCGACACGACCTTTGCGGTGCAGGGGGCTGCAAAGCAGCCCCTAGTCCTCAGGCGCTGGCCAGCACTCGGCGCCTGCGCACCACCAGGCTATCGACCAGCCACATCACCACCATCGACACCCCCACCAGCGGGAACATCACCCCCAACACCACCATCACCCCCACCGCCGTTTTCCAGCGCGGCAGGTCATGGCGTAGCGGCGGCACACCCAGGCCGCCAGCCGGCCGGCGTTTCCACCACATCACCAGGCCACTGACCGAACCCAGCAAGATCATCAGGCACACCAGCAGAATGATGGCCTGGTTGAACGCCCCGAACATCTTGCCCTCATGCAGCATCACGCCCAGCTCGGTGGCACGCGCAACCGGGCTGTAATCCTGCCAGCGCACGTCGGCCAGCACCTTGCCGGTGTACTGGTCGACATGCAGCGTGGCATCGTTGCGCGGGTCGTCGGCGAATACCGCAACGGTGAACACGCCGTCGGCCGTGGTCGGCAAGGTAATGCTGTAGCCCGGTTCGACCTGGCGTGCAGTGGCGATGTCCTCGACCTGCTGCAGGCTCACCTGCGGCGCTGCCGGGGCATTCGACATCATGTGATGCCCGGCATGTTCGGCATGGGCGCCGGACTGCGGCATGGGGGTGTTTTCCATTGCCCAGGGCACGGTCTGGCGATGGGCGCTGTTGAGCTCACCTGCCTGCTGATCGGACTTGGGTACGTCGTTCCACATCGCGGCCGGGAAGCGGTTCCACAGATCGGCGTATTGCTTGCCCCACAGGCCCGTCCAGGTCATGCCACTGAGCAGCATCAGCAGCAGCAGGGCCGAGCCCCAAAAACCCGTCACTGCATGCAGGTCACGCCACAGCAGCCGACCGCGTGCGGAAAAACGCGGCCACAGCACACCCGCGCTGTTGCGCCCACGTGGCCACCAGAGGTACAGGCCGGACACCACCAGCACGATGCCCCAGCCTGCTGCCAGCTCCACCAGGCGGTCACCGACCGTGCCGACCATCAACTCGCCGTGCAGGGCACGGGCAATCGCTTGCAGGTTCTGCTTGCCGTCCTGCGCACCGAGCAGCTTGCCGCTGTAGGGGTCGACGAACACGTTCAGTTCACGGCCGCCGTCATGCACCACGAACTGCGCGCTGCGTTCGCCATTCAGGGGCGGCAGGTACTGCCCCACATGGCCTTGCGGATACGCCTGGCGTACCTCGGCCAGCATCACATCCGCGGCCTGTCGGTGATGGCCGGCTTCGACCACCATCAGGTCGCGGTACAGCAGCGGGTCGAGCTGCGGCTTGAACAGGTAGATGATCCCAGTGAGCGCCAGCAGGATCATGAACGGGGCGACGAACAGCCCCGCGTAAAAGTGCCAACGCCAGGCCAGGTTGTAGAAAGAGATGCGTGTTCCGCGCATGGGAACCTCCTGTTTGACCAGGTGAGGGGCGCGACCGTGGCCGCGCCCGTTGTTGTTGTCAGAAGCTGAAATCGACCTTGGTCCAGAAGGTCCTGCCTGGCTCGTTCACCGGCTGTGGATCTGTGGCCGGGTAGCCGAACCCGGCGTTCCCGGCCAGGTTCAAGTGCTCGGCGTAGGTGTTGTCGAACAGGTTGTCGACCCCTGCGCTGAGCTTGAGGTTGTTGTTCACCTTGTAGGCACCATTGAGCGAGAACACACCAAAGCCCGCGCTCTTTTCGTAGTCCTTGCCGACCACGTTGCCTTGGTTTTCGGCGATGCGGTCTTGTGCGGCCACCAGCCGCCACAGCGCACCCACACTCCAGACGTCGCGGCTGTAGGTCAGGCCCAGGCGGTTTTCCAGGGGCGGCATTTGAGGTAGCGCTTTGCCATCACTGCTGTTCTTGCCCCAAGCGTAGGCCAGGGTTGCGTCGGCCTTCCAATTTTCGCTGAGCTTGTAGGCCGCGCCCACTTCGCCGCCCATGATGCGAGCGTCGATGTTCTGGGCCTGGGACGTGCTCATGCCCATCATGCCGGTGCGGTAGTCGAACAGGATGTAGTCACGGATTTGCCCCACATAACCCGAGGCCCAGGCTTCGAGGCGGGCGTCACGGTACTGGATGCCGAAGTCGAGCTGGGTGGTCTTTTCTGGCTTGATGCCGTCGAAGGCGTTGGCTGCGCCGGCTGGCGCCAACTTGGGCGAGAACAGCTCCCAGTAGTCGGGGAAGCGCTGGGCGTGGCCGAGGCCGACGTAGGTGGTAGCGGGGATGGCCGCCAGGTCATGTTCGTAACGGACGAAACCGCTGGGCAGGGTGTCTGCGCGGGTGTCGCCTTCGGTGGCGCTGCCTTTGCGGAAGTCGCGGGCCGAGGCGCGGTCCAGGCGGGCGCCGGTGATCAACCGGTCCTCGTCACTGACGTACCAAGTCAGCTCACTGAAGGCACCGTAGTTATGGAAATCGGCATCCTTGGTCCAGGCCTGACCTTTGTGCGCATCGACGCCCATGCCGCCGCGCTTGCGGTGTTCGTTGGTCTGCGCATCGATACCGCTGACCAGTTGCACGTCGGCCCAGCGCCAGGTCGCCTTGACCCTGGCGCCCATCGTACGGCGGTCGACGTTGCTGACCATCGGCATGCCCATCATGCCGCTGCCCGAGGGCGTGCGCAGGCTGTAGTTGTCCATCACGTGGTCGGCGTAGTTGTAGTAGACCTGTGCCTCGACCTTGTCGAGCACCTCGCCGAGGTTGGACTTCTCGAAGCGCAGCCCAAGGCTTTCACGCTTGAACTGCGAGCCGTCCATGCCACGCCCGGCATAGCGTGCTTCGCCATCGCCCTTGCCCGCAGTGAGTTCCAGCAGGGTGTCCTGGTCGGGGGTCCAGCCGAGGGTCACATCGCCGTTCCATTTGTCCCAGCGCGAGGGCACGGTGTCATCGTTGCCGTCGTGGTAGTCGTCCGAGCGCGACTGGTTGCCGACGAAGCGGGCGTAGGCCTGGCTGTTGCCTGCGGCGGCGTCCAGCACCTTGTCGAAGCGGCCATTGGAGCCGGCCAAGAGGCTTGCGCTGACGCGGCTGCCGAGGGTGCCGAACTGTTCGGGCTCACGCTCGAAGAGGATGGTGCCGGCCGAACCGCCGGGCCCCCAGATCACGCTTTGCGGGCCTTTGATCACGGTCAGGCGGTCGTAGGTTTCCGGCGAGATGTACGAGGTGGGGGCATCCATGCGGTTGGGGCAGGCGCCCAGCATGACGCCGCCATTGGTGAGGATGTTCAGGCGTGAGCCGAACATGCCGCGCAATACCGGGTCGCCGTTGGTGCCGCCGGAGCGGATGGCCGAGAAGCCAGGGATGGTCTTGAGGTAGTCGGCCCCGTCGCTGGCCGGTACCGGCTGGCGAGGGTCTTTCGGGTTGGTGACCACGGTCAGCGGCGAGCTGGGCGCCACGGCAGTGATCACCGTCGGGCTCAACTCGGGTGCGTCGTGCGCGTGGTCAGCGTGGCCGAGGTCGCTGGCCAGGGCCACGGGCGCGAGCAGCGAACCGCACACGGCGGCGATGGCCCCACGCAGGGACAAGGCAAAAACAGGGGTGCAGCCGGACATAATGATTCCAGTCGATCAGTCATGAGTGGGCGCGAAGCCTCCTGGCTCCGTGCGAACAATGGGTGTTCAGACGCTGATCGAGGACGGCGGTGCGCGGCTGCGCGCGCCAGGGAATACAGCCTGCCGGGCATGCCCCTGGTGCGTGGCGGCAATAAGGTGGGTGGTGGGTACTACGATGCTGGCACTGAGCGGGCTGAGGGTTTGTGGCAGTGCGGGGCAGTTGAACAGCAGGCTGCAGTAACCGCACTTTTCCCACATCACATGCAATTGGCCATCGTCACCGTGGCCGTGATGGGAGTCGGTGCCATGCTGATGCCCGGTGGGCATCGACATCTGCATCGGCATGTTCATGCCGGCGTGGTGATCCATCGGCATCGACTGGGAAATCAGCGGGCCGATGAAGATCATCCACATGGCGAACAGGCTCAGCCAACCGCCACCGACGCGCCTGCGTTCAGGGCGGGTGGTACAGCTGAGGCTGTTGCGCGGCAGGCTCATGGCGAGTGCCTGTCAGCTAATGGTCAGTGTGCGTGTTCGTGGGCTTGGGGCGTTCCCGAGGGCGCCTCTTTCTGCACGGCGACTTCGACGGTGACGTCACCGGCTTTTTCAAAATGCAGGGTCAGCGGGAAACGCTTGCCGTCGGTGAGCAGGCTGCGGTCTTTCGGTTGCATCAGCATCACGTGGTAGGCGCTGGGGGCGAAGGTCACCTCCTTGCCGGCGGGCACTATCACGTTGGGCACCTGCTGCATCTTCATGGTGCCGCTGGCCGTCATGGCGTGCTCGTGCAATTGGGCGTCGTCGCTGATGGGGCTGCCGACACTCAGCAGACGATCATCCGCCTGGCCATTGTTGTGCACGACGAAATACGCGGCGACGTTGGGTGCATTCGGTGGCAGTTGCAGCGACCAAGGGTGCGCGATGTGCAGGTCACCCACGGTGTATTCGTGGGCAGTGGCGAAGGCGCTGGGCAGCAGCAGGGCAGCCACGACGAGAGCGTGCTTGAGCATGGTGAGTCTCCGATCTGTTCAGGTTCAGGCAGACAGCGTGAGCAACTCAGACCAAAGGGGAGGCACGGGGGTTGAGCGCGGGCCATAGCTGGCGCGGCGTGGGTTGGTAATCGGCAAGCTGCGGCGAGTGCCCGGCGTGCAGGGGCGGCGGGTTATGCAGCTGTGGCGGATAGCCCGGCAAGGCCAGCAGCGGGGCGGCACCGGAGCAGCACCAGCAGTTCATCATGCTGGCGCTGTCATCGCTCTGCGGGCCGAAGTCGATCTTGGCCAGGGCCTGGACGTCGACCTTGGCCTTGTTGGCCATGCTGGAACAGAACGCCCCCCACAGCAACTGCTCTGCCGGGCCCTTGGGCGCGGCAGAGGACAGCGGCATGGCCAGCAGGTTGAACAGCACTGCTAGGCAGGCTATCCAGGCAATGTGCCGACGTGGGGGCATGGAGAGATCCTGTCAGGAATCGTGGTGGCTATTGTAAGGCGCAGTATAGGTAAAAAAGGTGGGGTGCGGTGAAGTGACGCAGTTGGCGGGGGGGTTGGGGCCGCAGAGCGGCCCCGGCAATCTCAAACCTTGTTGCGGCCCATCAAGCCGCGCACGGTTTCTTGCAGGTCGGCCGGCAGCACCACGACTTTGGCATTGTCGCTGCTGGCCAGGTTCTCCATCGCGCCGATGTACCGTTCGCCCAGCAAGTACATGGCCGGCACGGTCTCGTTACCCACCGCGTCCTTGACCAGCGAAATCGCCCGCGCCGAAGCCTCGGCCAGGTTGATTTGCGCCTCGGCGTCCAGCTTGGCCGATTGCAGGCGCGCTTCTGCCTCGAGGATCGCGGCCTGTTTGGCACCTTCGGCGCGGGTCACGTCGGCTTTACGCTCACGCTCGGCGGCGGCCTGGCGCTCCATGGCCAGTTGCATGTTCTGTGACGGCTTGATGTCCTGGATTTCTACCGAGCGCACAGTCACGCCCCAGTCTTCGGTCTGCTCGGACATCGCTTCGCGCAGGCGTGCTTTGATCTGCTCACGGCTGGACAGGGCCTCGTCCAGGTCCATGGCACCGACGATGGCACGTAGCGAGGTCATGGTCAGGCTGGTGACAGCGAAGGAGAAGTTCTGCACGCCGTAGGAGGCCTTCTGTGGGTCGACCACTTTGGCGAAGCACAGGGCATTGGCGACGATCACCGCGTTGTCTTTGGTGATGATTTCCTGCTCTTGCACATCGAGGATGATGTCTTTGGTGGGCAGGCGATAGGCGACCACGTCCACGTAAGGAATGACGATGTTCAGGCCGGGCTTGAGGGTGTTGTTGTAGCGGCCCAGGCGCTCGACGATCCACTCTTCGCCCTGAGGCACGATACGCACCCCCTTGAACACGGTGATCAGGACGAACAGGGCGAGGGCGCCCACGACGATAAGGCTGGTCATGATACGAACTTCCTTTTAGTACGGATTCAGGCCCGGATGACGCGGGCGGTGTTCCCTTCGATGGCGGTAAGGCGCACGCGCTCGCCGGACGGGATGTCAGTGTCGGCGACGCATACCCATTCTTCGTTGCCGAGGATTGGCTTCTGGAAACGCACGCGGCCTTTCTGGAATTCGGAAACGCTGGCGGTCAGCAGGCCGACTTCGCCAATCACGCTGTCGGCTGTCCAGCGCACATCTGGCTTCTTGTTCCGGAACACCTTGAACCACAGCGCAGTGGTGGCTGAAGAAAGCAGCACCCACAGCAGCATCTGCATATCCAGTTGCAGGCTGGGCGCGGCGAGCGAGATGAGCGAAACCAGCACTGCGCCGATGCCGAACCAGAGAATGAAGAACGTTGGCAGGACCAGTTCGAGCAGGATCAGCGCGATACCGAAGACCAGCCAGATCCACCATTGCATGTCCATATGAATGAAGCCTTCTGGGGGAGAGGGCTGGAGTCTAAGGCAGCGGAGCGAACAAATGCCATTCGGGTGCGACCGCGTGAAGCGGTGGCAATGTCGATAGGCGCTGTAGGAAAGCAGAACTAACCGTTACGCTGTCAGGGCGAAACGAGCCAGTCTTCAACCCTTAGACCGGGTACTCGTTGAAACTCGCGCACATTGTTAGTCACCAAAATTAAGCCAAGCGCTCGGGCATGCCCGGCAATCAGTTGGTCGTAAGGACCAATGGGGGGCCCTGATCTGGCCAATTCCGCACGAAGCTGGCCACTGTGCTCAGCCGCATGGCTATCGTAATCGAGTACTTCAATGCGCGCGGCAAAGCCCTCGACCACCGAAAGATTGCGCTCAGGATGATCCGACTTCTCAGCGCCGTAGATCAGTTCCATCAAAGTAATTGTGCTGATCGCCAATTGACCGTGATGGCGATTGAACGCTTCGCGGACACGTTGCGGTTTATTCTTGATCGTGAAAATGCAGATATTGGTGTCGAGCAGGTACCTGAGCATTAAAAACCTTCACGTTCCTGGTCTGCAGGTTGGTCACGGCTGGCCATGTAATCCGCGCTTGCAGGCTCACTTTCGAACCAGCTGTCCCATGATTCACCAGCAGGTGTGATGATGCGCGTACGCCCAACTGCAACAATATCCACTCGGGTGATGCCATCGGGAAGTGCGACGGATTTTGGCAAGCGGATGGCCTGGCTGCGGTTGCTTTTGAAGACAGCACCTTGCTCCATGATGGGCCTCCTAGGGTAGCGACAATGTGTGACAGAAGTTTAGGTTGCATGTCGTATATGTCAATGGGATATACGTCATGACTGGCGAGCAGTCAGAGCGTCAGCCTGGCAAGCAACGCGTCTGAGTGAATGAATGTCTCATCGACCACCGGCAGTTCCGGCCGCCGCAGGATCAATACTGGTACCCCTAGCTCCCGCGCCACGTCCAGCTTGGGCTCGGTCGCCACGCTGCCGCTGTTCTTGCTGATCAGGACGTCGATCTTGCGGCGCGCGAACAACACACGTTCGTCTTCGATTCGGAATGGCCCGCGTGCGCCGATCACCTCGCAACGTTCGTTACCGGGGCAGGCCTCCAGTGCGCGCAAGGTCCAGAACTGGTCCGGCGGGATCTCTGCCAGGTGTTGCAGCGGCTCGCGGCCCAGCGTGAACAGCGGCCGCCGGAACGGCGCGAGCGCCTCGATCAGCCCCGCCCAGTCGTCCACTTCGCGCCAATCGTCACCCGGCTGTGCCTGCCAGGCGGGGCGGCGCAGCGCCCAGCAGGGGATACCCGCACGACGTGAAGCGAGGGCGGCGTTGCGGCTGATCTGCGCGGCATAGGGGTGGGTGGCATCGATCAGCAGGGTAATGCCCGCCTCGCGCAGGTACTGGGCAAGGCCTTCAGCACCGCCATAGCCGCCGACGCGCACCTGGCAGGTCAGGTCCTGCGGTACGCGGCCGATGCCTGCCAGGCTGTAGACGTGCTGCGGGCCCAACTGGCGGGCGATGGCCAGGGCCTCGGTGACGCCGCCCAGCAGCAGGATGCGCGCGCTCATTGCACACCTGCCTGGCCGACGATGCCGCCTTGGCGGTCGATGGCGAACACCTCTACCTGCACCTGCGGCGGCACCACGCTGCGGGCGAAGGCCAGCGCGTGCGCGCAGACGGCGTCGCCCAGGGCGATGCCTGCGGCATGCGCCAGCGCCAGGGCTTGCTGGCTGGTGTTGGCGGCGATGATCGCGGCCTGAAGGTTTGCGTCGGCGCCGATATTCGCCGCCCAGCCGGCCAACTGCGGCAGGTCGATGCTTGAGTGGCGGCTGTGCAGGTCCATGTGCCCGGCCGCCAGCTTGCTGATCTTGCCGAACCCTCCGCACAGGCTCAGGCGGGGTACCGGCACCTTGCGCAGGTGCTTGAGCACGGCGCCGACGAAGTCGCCCATCTCGATCAGGGCGATTTCCGGCAGGCCGTAAACCCGGCGCATGGTGTCTTCGCTGGCGTTGCCGGTGCAGGCGGCGATGTGCGTGTAGCCGTTGGTGTGGGCGACGTCGATGCCCTGATGGATCGAGGCGATGTAGGCCGCGCAGGAAAACGGCCTGACGATACCGCTAGTGCCCAGAATCGACAGCCCGCCGAGGATGCCCAGGCGCGGGTTCATGGTCTTCAGTGCCAGCTGTTCACCGCCCTGAACATTGACCGTGACTTCGAAACCGCCGCGGTAGGCGCACTCGTCAGCCAGGCGTTGCAGGTGTTCGCCCATCATGCGCCGGGGCACTGGGTTGATCGCTGGTTCGCCCACCGCCAGTACCAGCCCCGGGCGTGTCACGGTGCCGACGCCTTGGCCTGCGACGAAGCGGATGCCGGGCTCTGCCAGCAGGCGGACCTGGCTGAACAGCAGGGCACCATGGGTCACGTCCGGATCGTCACCGGCGTCCTTCAGCGTGCCGGCTTCGGCATATTCGCCATCGCGGCGGCAAAACTCCAGGCGCATCTGCACGACCTTGCCCTTGGGCAGGGTGATGCTCACGGCGTCGCTGCACTCGCCGGTCAGCAGCAGGCGCGCCGCCGCGAGGCTGGTGGCGGTGGCGCAGCTGCCGGTGGTCAGGCCGCTGCGCAGGGGCGCGGGCTGCTCGTGGGTTTCTTCACGCATCGAGGGGCTTCACCACATCGAGCAAGGTGATTGGCAGTGCCTGGCGCCAGGTGTCGAACGTGCCCAGCGGCTGTGCATGGGCAACATGGATGCGGGTCAATTCACCACCGTGTCGCTCGCGAAAGTGCGCCAGGGCCAGTTCGCTTTGCAGGGTGACCGCATTGGCCACCAGTCGCCCGCCGGGGCGCAGGCGCTGCCAGCACAGGTCGAGCACGCCTTCACGCGTTACCCCGCCACCAATGAAGACCGCGTCGGGCTGCTCAAGCCCTGCCAAGGCTTCAGGCGCTTTGCCACGGACCAGTTGCAGGCCGGGCACGCCCAGCGCATCGCGATTGTGTTCGACAAAACCCTGGCGCCCTTCGTCGGCCTCGATGGCTAGCGCACGGCAGGCGGGGTGGGCGCGCATCCACTCGATGCCGATCGAGCCGCAACCCGCGCCCACGTCCCACAGCAGCTCGCCGGGCAGGGGGGCGAGGCGGGCCAGGGTGATGGCGCGTACATCGCGCTTGGTCAGTTGGCCGTCGTGCTGGAAGGCGCTGTCCGGCAGCCCGGCGACCTGTGGCAGGCGGGGGGCGTCGGGCGCGGCGAGGCACTCGATGGCCACCAGGTTGAGCGCTGCAACCTGGGTGTGAGGCCAGTCCTGGGCGGTGCCCGCCACTTCGCGTTCATCTGTGCCACCCAAGTGTTCGAACACACGCAGGCGGCTCGGCCCGAAGCCACGCTCGCACAGTTGTGCGGCGACTGCTGCTGGGCTGTCACCGTCGCTGCTCAGTACTAGCAGGCGGGCGCCGCTGTGCAGGTGTGCATTGAGCGCCGCCAGCGGCCGGGCGACCACCGACACCACCTGCACGTCCTGCAGCGGCCAGCCGAGGCGGGCGGCGGCCAGTGCACACGAGGACGGCATCGACAGCACCCGCATCTCGCTGGCGGGCACCTGGCGCGCCAGGCTGGCACCGACGCCGAAGAACATCGGGTCGCCGCTGGCCAACACGCAGACCGGTTCGCCGCGTTGGGCCAGCACGGGCGCCAAAGAGAAAGGGGTTGGCCAAAGCAGCCGCTCGCCGACCACGCAGCGCGGCAGTAGAGCCAGTTGGCGCGGGCTGCCGAAGATCCGCGAAGCGCCCAGCAGGGCACGCCGGGCCTGCTTGCCAAGGCCATTGAAGCCGTCTTCGCCTATGCCTACTACTGTCAGCCAGGGTGCCATGTGTTTCAATCCGCCATTTCTGAGGCCGCTTCGCGCCCCGGGTAAACGATAAGCTCGACCACCGGCTTTTCATGCCGCCGGACAAAGCAGGCATAATACCGCGCCTTCTACACTCAAGCGCACTTTCACAGATTGCCGGACACCCCTTTGAAGCAGGCCCATGCCCCCGACGTTTCACCTCGCCCCTCGGCCTGCCCGGGGTTGTGGCGCATCGTCAGTGCCCGTGATGGCGGCATTTGCCGCATCAAGCTGCCGGGTGGCCTGCTGCTGGCCGACCAGGCCGATGCCGTGGCCGAGGCTGCCGAGCGCTTTGCCGGTGGCGTGATCGAGGCAACCAACCGCGGCAACCTGCAGATTCGCGGTATTGGCAGCGACCACCAAGGCCTGATCGCCAGGCTGCTCGCGGCAGGCCTGGGCCCGCGCGAAGCCGCCGGTGACGATGTGCGCAACCTGATGCTCAGCCCGCTGGCCGGGCATGACCCTGCCATGTTGTTGGATGCCCGGCCGCTGGCGGGGCAGATCCTCGACCTGCTGGAAGGCACACCGCGGTTTCACCAGTTGTCGGCGAAGTTCGCCGTGCTACTGGACGCCGGCGAAGGCCTGGCGATGCTTGAGCACCCGCATGACCTGTGGCTCTCGGCGCTGCCTATCGAGCAGCGGACGTGGCTGGCGTTTGGTCTGGCGGGCTGCCCCGCCGATGGCCAGGTGCTCGGGGCGGTGCCGGTGGAGCAGGGCCTGGCCCTGGTGCGTGCCGTGCTGGAGCGCTTCCTTGACCTGGCCGCTGTGGACCAGTCGCGCATGCGCCAGTTGCTCGAATGCTATTCGCCTGCGGCGTTCGTCGAAGGGCTGGGGCTGGACATCCGCCGCGATGCCGCCGTGCTTGAATGGCGCCGCCCGACACGCCAGCCCGAGTGGCTGGGTGTGTTGCCACAAGCCGACGGTCTCGCCCTGGGCGTTGCTCCGCCGCAGGGCCGCTTGACCCCCGAGATGCTGCGGGGTGCCGCGCGCATCGCCCGGCACCTGGGCGACGGCAGCCTGCGCCTGAGCCCTTGGCAAAGCCTGGTGCTGACCAATCTCGATCCGGACCAGATCACGCAAGCCCAGGGCGAGTTGTCCACGCTGGGCCTGCTGTGCCACAGCCATGAGCCACTGGCCCGCATCAGCGCCTGCACCGGCAGCAGTGGCTGCGCCAAGGCACAGGGCGAAACCAAGGCCGATGCCGTGGCTTTGGCCGCGCTGCTGGGCCCTGGCGTGCCGGGCAGCGTGCACCTGTCCGGGTGCCCCCGATCCTGCGCCGTGGCCCATGTTGCCCCGGCCACCTTGCTGGCCCGTTCACCGGGCCGTTACGACCTGTATATGCGCGATGCGCGCCTGCCGGGCTTCGGCGCCCTGCGTGGCATCGACCTCACCTTGAACGAAGCAGGCGCCATGCTCGACCTGCCGACGGAGCACCTTGATGATTGACTACATCCGCGATGGTCAGGAGATCTATCGCAATTCCTTCCGGATCATCCGTGAGGAAGCCCGACTCGAGCGGATACCCGCAGACCTCGAAAAGCTCGCCGTGCGCGTGATCCATGCCTGCGGCATGGTCGAAGCCATCGACGGCCTGCAGTTCTCCGAAGGGGCGGGCCGCGCCGGCCGTGAAGCCCTGGCCAAGGGCGCACCGATCCTCTGCGATGCGCACATGGTCGCCGAAGGCATCACCCGCGCGCGCCTGCCCGCCGACAACAAAGTGGTCTGCACCTTGCGCGACCCGAGCGTGCCTGGCCTGGCCAAAGACGCCGGCAATACCCGTTCCGCCGTGGCCCTGGAGCTGTGGCGGCCGTACCTGGAAGGCAGCGTGGTGGTGATCGGCAACGCCCCGACCGCGCTGTTCTACCTGCTGGAGATGATCGACGCCGGCGCACCCAAGCCTGCGCTCATCCTCGGCTTCCCGGTCGGTTTCGTCGGTGCGGCCGAATCCAAGGCGATGCTCGCCGCCGACAGCCGTGGCGTGCCGTTCGTGATCATGCAAGGCCGCCTGGGCGGTAGCGCGATGGCCGCCGCCGCAGTCAACGCCCTTGCCACGGAGGTGGAATGATGGCGCCACGTGGACGTCTGCTCGGCCTGGGCGTAGGCCCCGGCGACCCTGAACTGATCACCGTCAAGGCGCTGCGCCTGTTGCGCGAGGCGCCGGTGGTTGGCTACTTCGTGGCCAAGGGTAAGCGCGGCAATGCGTTCGGCATCATCGAGGCGCACCTGCAGCCAGAGCAAACCTTGCTGCCGCTGGTCTACCCGGTCACCACCGAGGCCCTGCCGGCACCGCTGTCCTATGAACAGGTCATCAGCGACTTCTACGATGAAGCCAGCGTGCAGGTTGCCGAGCACCTGGACGCCGGCCGCGATGTGGCGGTGATCTGCGAGGGCGACCCGTTCTTCTACGGCTCCTACATGTACCTGCATGACCGCCTGGCGCAGCGCTATGAGGCTGAAGTGATTCCTGGCGTCTGCTCGATGCTCGGGGGCGCCTCGGTGCTCGGCGCGCCGTTGGTGTACCGCAACCAGAGCCTGTCAGTGCTGTCGGGCGTGCTGCCGGCCGAGGAGCTCAAGCGGCGCCTGGCCGATGCCGACGCGGCGGTGATCATGAAGCTGGGCCGCAACTTCCCCAAGGTGCGTGACGTGCTGGCCGAGCTGGGCCTGGACGAGCGTGCGCTGTATGTCGAGCGGGCGACCATGGCCAACCAGAAGATCGTGCCGCTGGCGGACGTCGACCCCCTGTCATCGCCGTACTTCTCGCTGATCATCGTGCCGGGTGAAAAATGGCAGGGATGAGCATGCACAAGGCACCGGCAATCGTCATCTTGGGGCCAGGCAGCCTGGCCACGGCGCAGCGTATCCAGCAGCGTTATCCACAGGCGGTGATTCATGGCCTGAGTGGCCGTGTCGAGGGCGCCGATCAAACGTACGCCTCGTTTGGCGACACCCTGCGCGCGCTGTATCAGCAGGACACCCCGATCATCGCCCTGTGCGCCGCCGGTATCGTCATCCGCAGCTTGGCCAGCGTGCTCAGCGAGAAAGGCGTCGAGCCGTCCGTACTGGCGGTGGCCGAGGATGGCAGCGCAGTCGTGCCGCTGCTCGGTGGCCTAAGTGGTGTGAACGTGATGGCGCGCGAAATTGGCGAGGCTCTGGGCGTGGCGGCTGCTATCACCACCAGTGGCGAGCTGCGCTTCGGCACCTGCCTGCTGAACCCGCCACAGGGCTATGCCCTGGCGGATATCGAGCAAGGCAAGCGCTTTGTCTCCGACCTCTTGGCCGGCGAGACGGTACGCGTCGAAGGGGCTGCGCCGTGGCTGGACCAGGCGCAATTGCCTGCCAGCGAATCGGCCCGGCGCACGATTCATGTCGGCCATCAGGCACGTGCGAGCAGCCGGGACGAGTTGCTGATCCACCCGCGTTCGGTGGTGGTAGGCGTCGATACTGCTGACCTGCAGGGCATTCGCATAGCGCTAGAGGAAGCGGGCATTGCCGAGCAGTCGTTGGCCTGCCTGCTGGCGAGCGAGCACGCCATGGCCGATGCCGCCTTGCACGAGGCGGCACAGGCGCTGGGTGTGGCGCTGCGTTTCGCGGCCAAGCCTGGCGACCTGCGTGGCATGGTGGCCCAGGCGCTGCCTGACGCGCAGTTGATCGAGCAGGCCAATGCCGTCATCGCAGTGGCTTCGGCACCGGTGGAAGCCGAGCTGATCGGCCGCCGCCGTGGCCGCTTGGCGGTGATCGGCCTCGGCCCTGGCGCTGCCGAGTTAATGGTGCCGGCGGTCAAGGCAGAGCTGGCACGCGCCCAGGACATCCTTGGCTACGAAACCTACGTGCGCATGGCCGGGCCGTTCCGTGCAGACCAAGTGCAGCATTGCACCGACAACCGCGAAGAGATGCAGCGTGCTCGCCATGCCTTCGAGCTTGCTGCACAAGGGCGCTCGGTGGTGGTGGTGTCGTCGGGTGACCCGGGTGTCTTCGCCATGGCCGCCGCCGTGCTCGAAGCGCTGCACGCCTCCAGCGACCCGGCCTGGCAGCGGGTCGATCTCGAGATCCTGCCGGGTGTTTCGGCTTCGTTGGCCACCGCCGCCCAGGCGGGTGCACCGCTGGGCCACGACTTCTGCGTGATGTCGCTGTCGGACAACCTCAAACCCTGGTCGGTCATCGAGCATCGCCTGGACCTGGCGGCCCAGGCCGATCTGGTTATGGCGTTCTACAACCCGATTTCCCGCTCGCGGCCTTGGCAACTGGGGCGCGCGCTGGAGATCGTGCGACAGCACCGCGATGGGAACACACCTGTAGTCCTTGGCCGCGACATCGGTAGGCCAGGGCAGACACTCAAGGTGGTCTCCCTGGCCGAACTGGTGCCAGAAATGGTCGACATGCGCACCATGGTCTTGCTGGGTTCTTCCACGACCTGTCAGTTCCCCAAGGCCGATGGCACCCAGTGGGTGTACACGCCGCGTTGGTACCCGACCGCCGGGTGAGGCGCCGAGGGAACCCGTTCATGCCTGTACCCCGGTTGTTTGCAGCATAGGGTGAAGGCCCCTCGACGATACCCGTCGGGGGCCTTCAAGGATTCTGCACATGACCGATGTACGCACTAACAGCATTGCCGTTGTCGAACAATCGCTTCTGGCGCTCAGCGCTGGCATGTCGGCGCAAAGCCGGCGTGATGCCAAGACTACCTTCCAGTTTGCCTCTCGCGTGGCGTCCAAGCTGCATGATCGCGATGGCGAATCCGAGGCCTGGTTCAACAAGTTTCTGGAAGTGATGCGTACGCTTGGCTGGGTTGCTGGCAAGCGTTCTTACGAGCGGGATTATGACCAGAGCCGATCGCTGACCTTGGGTCCGATTGCCTTCAAGGTCGCTAGCGCCGCCGGTAAAGCACTGCTCGGTGGGCCAGTAGGCGAGGCCATGGCCAAGCTGGCGGGCGATGCCATCAGCGCGTTGGGCAATATCGAGGAAGCGCAGCAGATTTACCAGCAGAACGTCAAAGGGCATCCGGTCTCGACGACGGGTCTTGGGGCCTGCATCGAAACGCCTGAAGGCGAACTGTTCATGCTGGTAAACGCATTCAGTGCCTCACCGAGCGAAAACGACCTGAATACCACGGTGTTCGAATGGAAGAGTTCAAGCAAGGACCGCTACTGTGGCTCGGCCGTGCTCAGCTTTAACGACGTGGTTTACACCGACGCGGTGCGCGCCTCGGTCGAGAAACGCTTGATCGACAAGGCCGTCAAGGCAGCCAGTGAATTCGACATTTGATATTGAACGGGGCTTTCAGGCCCCGTACTTCTTTCTGTGAGTTTGAAATGCGAGGTAACCCGATGAGTAAGGGAGTCTATTCCTTGTGGCTCGTTGGCGGAACGGCCTTATTGGTCGACGAGACGGCGCAACCCGCGCTGCAATATGCATTGGACTCGATACTGTTTGCCCAACTGCGCTCGGACAAATTGAACGGCCCACGATTTGCCCGCTACGGGCACTGGTACAGCGGCTATCGAACGGCTCTGGAAGAGCGTGGTTGGGTCATCACCTTGAGCCACAGTGACTACCCGCGCATGCAGGGCGACGTGCTACGAGCATCAGCAGACTGCCTCAAAGGCTATTTGCAGGGTCGTCATCCCAGCCTGTCAGGCCATCTGCAAGCGGCCATCAACACGCTTTCGCAGGATGAGGCGCAGCACTCTGTGCGGCCCTTTACCCAGGCCGTGCAGGGCAAGACCACGGCAGTCGTTCAAGAGTTGGGCGTGTTGCTGCCTGGTGCTGTCCTCGACCTGTGTGGTGTAGCGTTCAAGACCCCGCAGTGTTCAGCCAACGGTATCGACTTGCGCGCCAGTGGCGCAACACTGGGCGAGTTCGTTTCTGACGCCAATCGCAAAGAGCTGCATGACCTGCTTGAGCGCACGCAGAAAGCTGCACACATCAGGAACCTGGGCCTGCTAAAACCGGAGCATGACCATGCACGAACATGAAGCCGATGTGGTTGGCGCAAGCCTGGTTTCCTTTATCCCTGGCGTTAGCCTTCGACAGCGCAATGCCATCAAGCTTGCCGCGTTGTGGGCTGAGACCGTGACCTTGACGGATATGAAAGAGGAAGCTGCCAAGGACCAATACCACTACTACCGCAAGAAGCTGATGTTTCTTGGGTGGGATGCGAAGACCGCAGAAGAGGTGCACTGGCCTGACCCTCAGCGCGTGGTGTTAGTCGATCAAGTGCTGAGTGCGATCGATGCGGTCGCGGGGGATAGCCATTCAACCTATATGGCACTGGCGTTGGAGAAATTGAAGAAGAACGATACGCCTTTGCTGCATTTTGAGAAGCGAAGCGGTGAACAGGGGAAGTTTCAGCTGATGTCCTGTGCGCCCGTGAGTGCCAACTACGTAGACATTGTGCTCTATCACGAGGCTGGCGGCCGCGCTGCGTTCACGGCCGGTTTTCTGTTTCGTGAGCGCCGCAACATGCGTGTGATGGCAGAGCTGGTGCGGTTCAATACACGTCTGTTCGATCAAGAACGCCGCAGTGGGGTTGAACGTGCGCTGGTGAAAATCGCGCTGGAGGAAATCAAGAAGGCGGATTTTTAGGGCACCAGGTAGCCCTTGATCCCGGTAAAGATGATCTGCGCCGCCAGGGCACAGACAAACAGCCCCATCAAACGGCTGACGATCTGCAGGCCTTGGTCGCCGAGAATCCGCTCAATGCCGTGCGAGAGGTACAGCACCAGGCCCACAGTGAAGCTGGCCAGCGCGATACTGGCGATGGCCAGCAACTTGTCGTCCCAATGCGGCTGGCCCACGCCCATCACCAACAGGGCACCGATGGTGCCGGGGCCGACGGTCAGGGGGATGGTCAACGGCACGATGGTCACGTCCTGCTGAACGTTGTCGGCCTGCACCGCCGGTTTGCCCTGCGCCATGCCCAACGCCGAGATGAACAGCACGCTGCCGGCACCGATGCGGAAGGCGTCGGCAGTGATGCCGAAAATGCCGAAGATCGCCCGGCCGAACAGGTACAACAGCACGCTGGCGACCAGGGCGGCGAAGGCAACCTTCCAGGCCAGTTGCTTGCGCTCCTTGCTGGAATGGCCGCGGGTCAGGCTGATGAAGCACGACAGCACGAAGAACGGGCTGTAGAGCACGAGCATCTTCAGGTAGACACTGAACAACTCATGGAGCATGGGTTGGGATCCTCGGCTGCGGTGGGTGCCTGTCGATGCATCGTCGGCATTGCTTACGGGATAGGCGCCGGATCCGTCTTGGCTTCCCGGTGATTCGCCCAATACTGGATCAGCTCGCGCAATTGCGACAACTCCACCGGCTTGGCCATGTGCCCATCCATGCCCGCCAACTTGGCGCGCTCCTTGTGCTCGGCAAGGATGTGCGCAGTCAGCGCGACCACGGGCGTACGTGGGCGCTGGTGCGCGGCTTCCCATGCGCGCAGTTGCTGGGTGGCCGAGAAGCCATCCAGCACGGGCATTTCGCAATCCATCAGCACCAGGTCATAGCGCTGCGCCTTCATGGCTTGCAACGCTTCTTCACCATTGCAGGCCGTGTCCGGCTCAAGGTTGAGCTTGCCGAGCATGCCGCGGATCACTTTGGTCGAGATACTGTTGTCCTCGGCGACCAGCACACGGAAGTCGCGGGGCAGGTCCAGTGCCTGCGGCACACCGGGAGGGGTGGCCGGCACCGCTTGCTCACGGCCGCGTTGGGCCAGCTCTTCGGCCAGTGTGGTCTTCAGCGTATAGCCTGCCACCGGTTTGGCGAGTATCCGCTTGACCCCGGCATTGCGTGCGATGACTTTGCTCGGCGCGTTGCTGATGCCCGTTAGCATTACCACCAGGATGTCGTGGTTAAGGCTTGGGTCTTCCTTGATCTTGGCCGCCAGTTGCATGCCCGTCATGCCGGGCATGTTCTGGTCCAACAGCACGGCATCGAAATAGTCGCGCAGGTGCGCCTTGGTGCGCAGCAATGCCAACGCTTCTTTGCCGGAAGGCACCGCGCTGACATTCATGCCCCAGGCGCTGCACTGCTGCACCAGCACCTTGCGGCAGGTGTCGTTGTCGTCCACTACCAGTACCCGCGCGTCGCGCAACGGGCCATCGAGGTCGGCGGGCGGTTGCTCCAGGCGCGAAGGGTCCAGCGGCAGGGTCAGCCACAGGGTGTTGCCCATGCCGCTGCTGCTCTTGATGCCGAATTCGCCCTGCATCAGGCCGATCAACTGCTTGGCGATGACCAGCCCGAGGTGGCCGCCGAGCTTGTTGCTGGAAAGGAAGTGATGGCTGTGCAGCTCGGCTTGCAACAAGGCTTCGCGCTCGGCGGCGGGTAACGGTTCGCCGCTGTCCTGCACGGCAATACGCAAACGCGGCGCTTCGCCACGTTGGTCGAGTGCCACCACCAGTAGGATCTCCCCCTGGTCGGTGTTTTTCAGGGCATTTTCCAGCAGGCTCGACAGTGCCTGGCGCAGGCGTGTCGGGTCGCCACTGATCACGCGAGGCACTTGTGGCTGGGTGAAGCTGATCAGCTCGATGTTCTGCTGTTCGGCCTTGGCCCGGAAGATGTTCAGGCAGTCCTCGATCAATGCATTGAGGTCGAACTGCACATCGTCCAGTTCGATCTGCCGGGACTCAAGCTTCGAGATGTCGAGAATCTCGTTGATGAGCGTTAGCAGCTCGTTGCCGGCGCTGTGGATGGTCTGCACGTAGTCGCGCTGCTTGACCGACAGCGGCGTGCCGAGCAGCAGCTCGGTCATGCCCAGCACGCCGTTCATGGGTGTGCGGATTTCGTGGCTGATCTTGGCCAGGAACTCGGCCTTGGCGTTGATCTCGGCATCGCTGGCGGCCAGGGCGCGGCTGGCGCTGAAGCGCTCTTCGCTCATGCGTCGCAGGCGTTCGCTGACGGCCAGGTTAAGCAGCAGGCCGCAGATAACGGTCAAGCCCATGAGCACGCACAGCAGCCACGGCGTCGACGTGCGGGTCAGGCCCAGAAGCGCCGGCAACAGCACCAGGCCGCCAAGGTTGTAGACCCCCATGGCAAGGGTGAACAGGCGTGCGGGGGCGTAGCCTTTGTACCAGTGATAGGCGCTGACCAGCAGCATGCTGACGCTGCCCAGGGCCAGCAGGGCATAGGTCATCAGGTTGAGTGGCAAGGTGTCGACGAACAGCAGCACCAGGCCGCTGACCGCAGCCACCAGCATCTCGCCCTGCAACAGGCGGTTGAGCCGCGGCGAATGGCATGGCGAGAAGAAATGCAGGGTGAAATACAGGCCAGCCAGGCCTGCGAGGACCAGGGTCAGGTAGGCCGCTGGCGTTTGCGCACTGTGCCACACGTGCCACCAGGGGCCGCTGAGGTTGAGCAGGATCAACCCGCTGAGCAGCATCAGGCCGTGGTAGAGCGCCAAAATCAACGTGGTGGTGGAGCGCCCATAGAGGAAGCGGATCAGGTTGTGCAGGATCAGCATCACCAGGCCGCCGAACAGCATGCCGAACAGCAGCGGCTGGGTCTGGTCGGAAGCGGCCACGGCCGCGGGCTCAAGGCTGATGGCCGGGCGCAGTTGGTGCTCGGACACCAGGCGCAGGTAGATGTCCAGCGGCTGTCGGCTGTTGGGCAATGGCAGCACATGGTCGCTGCCGCGCAGGGTCGGGCTGGCATTGCCGGCCTGGCGCCCGTGGTGCAGCTGACGCAGTAATTTGTCGCCCTCGAGGGCGTAGAGGTCCAGGCCTGACAGGTCTGGGGCAAACACCCGCAGCAGTTGCTCCTGATCGCCAGGTTCCAGGCGATAGTGCAGCCACAGGGCTTGTTCGGCAGGGGCGGCATCCAGGTCGCTGAGCAGCAATGGGCTGAACTGGTTGCGGTAGCGATCGGAGCGCACGTCGCTTAATTGCAGGTTGGCCTGTTCGTCGAGCAGAACGGACCAGCCTCCGCCTTCTTCGGCCGAGGCCGGGAGCAGGCAGAGCAGGGTCAGCAAGCTGACGATCAGAGCTGTGGCAATCCGAAGCCGACGCACTACGAAATCCCTTCTTAGCCGATGTGCCGGATACTAACTATGCGCGGCGCGCCAAGTCGAAGGCAAGGCCCAGAAAGGGCCCTGTCGACGAGCCGAAGGCCGTGGGCGCAAGGCGTCACGGCGCTTCGGTAAAGGTTACTGCTGGTGTTCACCGCGCTCGCGGGCAATGGCCCGGTAGCCGATGTCGGTACGGTAGAAGCTGCCGTCCCATTTGACCTGCTCTGCCAGGCGGTAGGCCTGCTGCTGAGCGGCTTCGACGGTTTGGCCCAGGGCAGTGGCGCAGAGCACTCGGCCGCCGGCGGTAACCACTTGGCCGTCTTTCAGGGTGGTGCCGGCATGGAACACCTTGCCTTCGAGCTTGGCGGCTGCGTCCAGGCCGCTGATCGCGTCACCTTTGCCGTAGTCGCCCGGGTAGCCACCGGCAGCCAGCACGACGCCCAGGCTCGGCCGTGGGTCCCACTGGGCTTCAACCTTGTCCAGGGCCTCGGCGAAGGCGGCTTCGATCAGCAGCACCAGGCTCGACTCCAGGCGCAACATGACCGGTTGGGTTTCCGGGTCACCGAAGCGGCAGTTGAACTCGATGACCTTGGGGTTGCCCGCCTTGTCGATCATCAGGCCGGCATAAAGGAAGCCGGTGTAGACGTTGCCTTCCTCGGCCATGCCGCGCACGGTCGGCCAGATCACCTGGTCCATCACGCGCTGGTGCACGTCGGCGTTCACGACTGGGGCAGGCGAGTAGGCGCCCATGCCACCGGTGTTTGGGCCGGTGTCGGCGTCGCCGACGCGCTTGTGGTCCTGGCTGGTGGCCATTGGCAGCACGTTGTGGCCGTCGACCATGACGATGAAGCTGGCTTCTTCGCCATCCAGGAACTCTTCGATGACCACACGCGAACCCGCATCGCCAAAGGCGTTGCCGGCCAGCATGTCACGCACGGCGTCTTCGGCTTCCTGCAGGGTCATGGCGACGATCACGCCTTTGCCCGCAGCCAGGCCGTCGGCCTTGATCACGATCGGCGCACCCTTTTCCTGCAGGTAGGCCAGGGCTGGCTCGATTTCGGTGAAATTCTGGTAGTCGGCGGTCGGGATCTTGTGACGTGCCAGGAAATCCTTGGTGAAGGCCTTGGAGCCTTCAAGCTGTGCGGCGCCTTTGGTGGGGCCGAAGCAGTCCAGGTTACGGCTGCGGAACAGGTCGACGACACCTGCAACCAGTGGCGCTTCAGGGCCGACGATGGTCAGTTGCACGTTCTGTTCGGCGAAGTCGGCCAGTTGCTCCAGGGCGTTGACGTCGATGGCGACGTTTTCGCACTTGGCTTCAGTGGCGGTGCCAGCGTTGCCTGGGGCAACGAAGACTTTCTCGACGCGTGGGTCTTGGGCGACTTTCCAGGCCAGGGCGTGCTCACGGCCGCCGCTGCCGATGATCAAAACTTTCATGTCAAAACCTCTGTTTGGCGGCGATCCTTACCTGTAGGAGCGGCCTTGTGTCGCGAAAGGGGCGCGTAGCGGCCCCAGCTTTTCAGCTTCGCAGCAGAAATTGCCGGGGCCGCTTTGCGGCCCTTTCGCGACACAAGGCCGCTCCTACAAGGCCGGGGATTGGCCGGCCAGCTGAATTAGTGGCGGAAGTGGCGCATGCCAGTGAACACCATCGCGATGCCGGCTTCGTCGGCTGCGGCGATGACTTCGGCATCACGCATCGAACCACCTGGCTGAATTACGGCGCTGATACCCACTTTAGCCGCATTGTCGATGCCGTCACGGAACGGGAAGAACGCATCCGACGCCATGACCGCACCTTGAACCTGCAGGCCAGCATGCTCGGCCTTGATTGCAGCAATGCGAGCGGAGTTGACGCGGCTCATCTGGCCGGCGCCGACGCCGATGGTCTGGCGCTGCTTGGCGTAGACGATGGCGTTGGACTTGACGAACTTGGCCACTTTCCAGGCAAACACCAGGTCGTGGATTTCTTGCTCGGTCGGGGCGCGCTTGGTGACGATTTTCAGGTCATCGGCGGTGATCATGCCGATATCGCGGCTCTGCACCAGCAAACCACCGTTGACGCGCTTGAAGTCCCAGCCGGCAGCACGCTCAGCTGGCCATTCGCCGCATTCCAGCAGGCGAACGTTCTGCTTGGCGGCGACCACGTCGCGGGCGGCCTGGGAGATTTTCGGGGCGATGATCACTTCGACGAACTGGCGCTCGACGATGGCCTTGGCGGTTTCGCCATCGAGCTCGCGGTTGAAGGCGATGATGCCGCCGAAGGCCGACTCGGTGTCGGTGGCGTAGGCCAGGTCGTAGGCCTTGCGGATGCCGCCTTCGTCTTCCGGTACCACGGCCACGCCGCACGGGTTGGCGTGCTTGACGATCACGCAGGCAGGTTTGACGAAGCTCTTCACGCACTCCAGCGCAGCGTCGGTGTCGGCCACGTTGTTGAACGACAGTTCCTTGCCTTGCAGCTGGATGGCGGTGGAGATGCTGGCTTCACCCTTCTTGGCTTCGACATAGAACGCCGCGCTTTGGTGCGGGTTCTCGCCGTAGCGCATTTCCTGGGCTTTGACGAACTGGCTGTTGAAGGTGCGCGGGAATTCGCTGCGTGCTTCAGTGCTCAGGGTGTCCTTGGCCTGGTCGATGGTGCCCATGTAGTTGGCGATCATGCCGTCGTAGGCGGCGGTGTGTTCGAACGCCTTGAGCATCAGGTCGAAGCGCTGGGCGTAGGTCAGGCCGCCGGCTTTCAGGCCGTCGAGGACGCTGGCGTAGTCGCTGGCATTGACCACGATGGCAACGTCTTTGTGGTTTTTGGCAGCGGAGCGGACCATGGTCGGGCCACCGATGTCGATGTTCTCGATGGCGGTCGGCAGGTCACAGCCTGGCTTGGAGATGGTGGCTTCGAAGGGGTACAGGTTGACGGCGACCAGGTCGATCGGCTTGATGCCGTGCTCGTTCATGATGGCGTCGTCGATGCCGCGACGGCCCAGAATGCCACCGTGGATTTTCGGGTGCAGGGTCTTGACCCGGCCATCCATCATTTCGGCGAAGCCGGTGTAGTCGGCCACTTCCACCGCGTTCACGCCGTTATCCTTGAGCAGCTTGTAGGTGCCGCCGGTGGACAGGATCTCGACACCGAGCTGCTGCAGCTCACGGGCGAATTCGAGGATACCGGTCTTGTCGGAGACGCTGATCAGGGCGCGGCGGATCGGCAGGCGGGTAGTCTGGTCGGTCATTTCGGATTCCATAACGCGGTGGAGTCAGCAAAAAAGGCGCCTCTGTTCAGGGAGCCGCCTTTTCTGATTGGGATTCTGGCTTACAACAAGTCGTACTGCTTGAGCTTCTTGCGCAGGGTGCCTCGGTTGAGTCCGAGCATCTCGCTGGCCTTGGTCTGGTTGCCCTTCACGTAGTTCATCACGCTTTCAAGCAGGGGCGCCTCGACTTCGGAGAGCACCAGGTTGTACACGTCCGTGACGGTCGCGCCTTCCAGGTGGGCGAAGTAGTTGTGCAGCGCCTTCTCGACGCTGTCGCGAAGGGTCTGGCCCTCTTCGCTCGGCGTGTTGAGGTGCTGTTTCAGGTTGGCGTTGTCGCTCACGGGCGTTGTTCCACTCACAAATGTCTCGGTCATCATCGTCATGCGGCCACCCCTTGTCCGTCCTCTGTCTCAAGGCTCTGTCGACGTTCACTGAAAAACGCGCGAACGTTGGCGCACTGCGCTTGTGTGTCTTCCAAAGCATTGAACCGGGAGCGAAACTCCTTGCCGCCGGGTCGTGTTGCCAGGTACCAGCCAACGTGCTTGCGGGCGATACGTACGCCCATCACATCGCCATAGAAGGCATGCAGCGCGGCCAGGTGCTCTAGCAGGATGCGTTCCACTTCGTCCAGCTGCGGGGCCGGCAACTGTTCGCCGGTCCGCAGGTAATGCTCGATCTCGCGAAAGATCCAGGGCCGCCCTTGGGCAGCGCGGCCGATCAACAGGCCATCGACCCCGGTGGCGTCCAGTACCGCCCGGGCCTTTTCTGGCGAGGTGATATCGCCGTTGGCAAATACCGGGATAGACACCGCCTGCTTGATGGCAGCGATGGTGTCGTATTCGGCTTCGCCTGTGTACAGGTCGGCGCGTGTGCGGCCATGCACCGCTAGCGCCTGGATGCCGGCCTGTTCAGCGATCTTCGCCACATTCAGGCCGTTCTTGTTCGCCCGATCCCACCCCGTGCGGATCTTCAGCGTCACCGGGACGTCCACGGCGCCTACCACGGCGTGGAGAATCTCGCTGACCAAGGCTTCATCTCTCAATAAAGCAGAGCCTGCAGCTTTGTTGCAGACTTTTTTTGTCGGGCAGCCCATGTTGATGTCGATGATCTGGGCACCCGCTTCGACGTTGGCCTTTGCCGCCGCTGCCATCATCTGGGCATCCCCGCCGGCGATCTGCACCGAGCGCGGCTCGGGATCGCCTTCGTGAATGCGGCGCAGGCTCGACTTGCGGCTGTTCCACAGGCTCATGTCGCTGGACACCATCTCCGACACCACCATACCTGCGCCCAGGCGCTTGCAAAGTGTTCGGAAAGGCTGGTCCGTGACCCCGGCCATGGGGGCGAGGATCAGGTTGTTTCGCAGTGTGTATGGGCCGATGCGTACCGCCGACATAGGTGATCCCTGTTGTGGGGCCGAATCTTGGAGTTCGAAAAAGGGTGGGCATGATACCCGCTCTCGGTGACCGGATAAAGATGGATTTGGATAAAATCTGAACAGTTGTCGGCTTATGACTTTTGGTGTGGGTAGGCGAGGCTGGGGGCACAAAGTGCCCCCAGGATCAGCCGATTACTCCGGCGAGCGGAAGCTCAGGCTGTAGTTCACGGCCTTGGGGCCTGGGTCGAGGATGTCCAGGGCAATGTGGATCGGGGTCTGGCTGGGCATCTCGCCGCGCCCGGCCAGTTCGCCAGAGAGGTACTCGCTGGGCTTGAAGCGCCGGCTGGCGATCAGTTGACCATTGAGGTCGGCGAAACGCAGCTCGAGCAGCGGGAACGGCTGGGCGAAGGGGGCGCGGTTGTAGATGATCGCATCGACGATCAGTGCACCCTTGAAGTCAGGGTGGCTGCGCACCACCAAGTTGCTGCTCTTGATGCGGGCGATGTCGACGCGGGTCGGCACTTCGCAGCCGAACAGCGGGCATACCTGCTGGAAGATCGGCCGGTACTGGTCCTGGCGGGCCATTTCATCGAAATGGAACCACACGTACTGGAACGCCAGCAGGCCTGCAGCCAGCAGCGTCAGGAAGCCCCACAGCAAGCGCTTGCCCCAGTTGGGCTGGGGCTTTTCCCAGCCCAGTTGAAGCGGGTCGTCGACCACGTCGACCAGCGGCTCCTTACGCGGCGCACGCTCGGGCTTGCTGGACAGGCCAGGCTCCAGGCGTTCACCGGGCAACGGCTCTACAGGGTCGTCGTCGTCGTGGGCCGACAGGTGCAGGTCCAGTTCGTCATCGTCGCGCGCGCTGAGGCCCTTTTCCGGGGCTGGATCGTGGCTGGCAGCGAAGTGCTCGCTGACGAACGCATGGTGCTCGTCGGCCTCGATGTCGCGCCGTACGGGGGGCTCGTCGTCGATGTCCAGGTCCAGGTGGCCGCCCAGGGTCGGCTCGGTGCGATCGCCCGGGGCGGGCTCCAGGTCGAGTGATTCCTGCTCGAACGCTTCCTGCTCCAGCGCGTCTTGTGTCAGTAGCGTGGGTGCAGGTTCAGGCGCCTGTTCAGGCTCGAAGCGGTCGTCGGTGGCGTTGCCAAACAACTCATCGGTATGGGCGTCTGGCTGATGTTCTTCACGGCGGGCCTGCAAACCGTTGTCCGCGCTGGGCGGGCGAGCGGCGGCAGGTTCGCCACGACGTTCAAGGCGGGCCAGCTCTTGGTCCAGGTCCAGTTCATCCAGGGCCTGGGCTGTGAGTGCCCAGTCGTCCTCAGGGGGCGCTGGGCGTTCGCTGGCGGGGGGATCGGGCGTGACCGCAGGCTTGGCAATCGGCTCGGCAGGCGCTGCAGGCGGGACGGGTACCACGGGCGCTACGGGCGCTCTAGGTTCCACAGGCACGCTGGCATCACCGGCGCGGTTCTGCTCCAGCAGTTGCTTTGCGGCGTTGAACACCTGCAGGCAATGGCCGCACCGCACCACGCCGCGCGCCACACTCAACTGGTGATGGGTGACGCGAAAGCTGGTCTGGCAATGCGGGCACTGGGTGACGAAACTGTCGGTCATGCGGCGATCCGGGGTTGTACAGAGGTTATTCTAGGCGCGCTTAACGGCGGCGACCACTGATGCGCACCCAACCATCGCGTACGGCGATCGGGTCCAGCTCGAAGTCGGCGGCGTAAGCAGCGGCCACTTCATCGCCTTGTTCGGCAAGGATGCCCGAGAGGGCCAGCAGGCCACCAGGGCGTACCAGGCCAGACAACTGCGGCGCCAGCGAGACCAGCGGGCCGGCCAGGATGTTGGCGACCAGTACGTCGGCCTGCATGGCCGGCATGTGCTCGGGCAGGTACAGCGCCAGCTTCTCGTCGGCGATGCCATTGCGCTGGGCATTGTCGCGCGAGGCTTCAATGGCCTGCACGTCGATGTCGGTACCGACCGCTTCGCGCGCGCCCAGCAGCAGGGCGGCAATGGCCAGAATCCCCGAGCCGCAGCCAAAGTCCAGCACTTGGGTGCCTTCGAGTTGCTGGCCGTCGAGCCATTCCAGGCACAGGGCGGTGGTCGGGTGGGTACCGGTGCCAAACGCCAGGCCTGGGTCGAGCAGCAGGTTTACCGCGTCCTTGTCCGGCGCTTCGTGCCAGCTTGGCACGATCCATAGGCGGCGGCCGAAGCGCATCGGCTGGAAGTTGTCCATCCAGCTGCGTTCCCAGTCCTGGTCTTCGATCACTTCAGCCTGGTGCTCGGGCAGCTCGGCGCCGGTCAGCAGGCGGACGTGGGCGAACACCTGCTCGGGCTCGGCATCGGCCTCGAACAGGGCCAGCAGGTGAGTGTGCGACCACAGCGGTGTGGTGTTGAGGTCGGGTTCGAAGATCGGCTGATCTTCTGCGTCCACGAACGTGACCGAGACGGCGCCGACTTCAAGCAGGGCGTCTTCGTAGGTTTCGGCTTGTTCCGGGCTGATGGCCAGGCGTACTTGCAGCCAGGGCATGGCGGGCACCTTTGGTAAATCGACAGGGGCAGCCCGAGGCTGCGCGAAGGCTGGCAGTTTACGCGAGTGCGCGGAGTTTGTGGATTGTATCGGGGGCCTGCCGCGAATGGGGCGCACAGCGCCCCGGCGATCACTCAGACAAAACAGAGCGACAGGGACTCGGCTATATAAGCGGGCTTCTCTTCCCCTTCGATTTCCAGCGTGGCGATTGCCTTGAGCAGCCACTGACCGGGTTTTTTCTCAAGCACTTCGGCGAGATCGATCTTCAGCCGCACCTGGCTGTCGACCTTGACCGGTTGAATGAACCGCACGCTGTCCAACCCGTAGTTCACGACCATCTTCAACCCTTGCGGCAGGACCAGGATGTCCTCCATCAACGTGGGAATCAGCGACAACGTCAGGAAACCATGGGCGATCGTGCAGCCAAACGGTGTTTTCGCCGCTTTCTCCGGGTCGACATGGATGAACTGAAAATCGCCTGTGGCTTCGGCAAACAGGTTGATGCGCTGCTGGTCGATTTTCAGCCAGGCAGAACGGCCCAGTTCCTTGCCAACGTACTGCGAAAGCTCTGTAACCGGTACATAGGGCATCGCGACTCTCCAGGTTGTAAGTTGGTACGAAGGTGCAAGATCAGCACGGCCCGCCGTTTCAGTCAAGTTGCGCGTTTTTCGGCGATTATCGGCTTATAGCCTTAGCGTGCTTATAATGGCCGCCATGCCCGAGGGAGGTGCTTATGCTGTTGCGTGGTTTGACCTGGCTGGTGCTGTTTCAACTGCTGGGTACGGCGATCAATCACCTGTTTGTGCCGTTTTTGCCGGGGCCGATCATCGGCCTGTTGCTGTTGCTGTGCTTCCTGATGGCCAGGGGAGAGGTCGGCAAACCCCTCAATGAGGCGGCCAGCAGCCTGCTGCGCTACCTGCCACTGCTGCTGGTGCCGCCGGCGGTGGGGGTAATGGTGTATGCCAAGGACATCGCCGCGGACTTCTGGGCGATTGCCGGTGCACTGTTCATTTCGTGCCTGCTGACCCTGGTGTTCGTCGGCGTGTTGATGCAGAAGCTCATCCACCGCCAAGGCAAGCGCGAGGAGCAGCCATGATGCTCGACTGGCAAGGCGCGCTCGATGCAGTCATCCACCATCCTTTGTTTGGCATCGGCATTACCCTGGGGGCCTATCAGGTCGTGCTTGCGGGCTATGAGAAGACCCGCTGGATCTTCCTGCAGCCGGTATTGGTGTCGATGCTACTGGTGATCGGCGTGCTGCTGGTGTGCGGCATCGACTACAGCGAGTACCGCCAGCGTACCGAGATCATGAACACGCTCCTGGGGCCTGCCACTGTGGCCCTGGCTGTGCCGCTCTACCTCAACCTGCGGCGTATTCGCCAACTGTTCTGGCCGACATTTACTACGCTGGTAATCGGAGGCCTGTTCGCCACGGTCTGCTGCCTGCTGCTGGGCTGGTGGTTCGGCGCCGAACACATGATCCTGATGACCATGGCGCCGAAGTCGGTGACGTCGCCGATCGCTATGCTGGTGGCCGAGCAGATTGGTGGCGTGGCGGCGCTGGCCGCGGTGTTCGTGCTGATCACCGGCGTCATCGGCGCGATCTTCGGCCCGGCGCTGTTGACCCGCCTTGGTGTGCACAGCCCTGAGGCACGCGGCATGTCGCTGGGCGTGACCGCGCATGCGGTGGGCACTTCGGTGGCCCTGCAGGAAAGTGATGAATGCGGCGCTTTCGCCGCGCTGGCGATGAGCCTGATGGGGGTGGCCACGGCGGTGTTCCTGCCGCTGGCGGTCAGCCTGGTGGCTTGAGGAGTTGTGATGACGCTACCGCTGTTTCCCCTCAATACCGTGCTGTTTCCGGGGTGCTTCCTCGATTTGCAGATTTTTGAGGCGCGCTACCTGGATATGATCAGCCGCTGCATGAAGCAGGGCGAGGGCTTTGGGGTGGTGTGCATCCTGGAAGGGGAGCAGGTTGGCAAAGCGCCACCGACGGTTGCTTCGATCGGTTGCGAGGCGATGATCCGCGACTTCGTGCAGCAGGATAACGGCTTGCTGGGTATCCGTGTCGAAGGGGTGCGGCGTTTCAACCTGGAGCAGACCGAGGTGCAGAAGGACCAGTTACTGGTCGGGCAGGTGCAGTGGTTGCCGGAGCTGGCTGATAGCCCCCTGGGCGAGGCGGACGAAGACCTGCTGGCATTGCTGGTTGCCCTGGGTGAGCACCCGATGGTCGAGGCGCTGGACATGCCGCGGCCGGTGGATGGGCGGCAAGCGTTGGCCAATCAGCTGGCGTATCTGCTGCCGTTCATGGAAGAGGACAAGCTGGACCTGCTGAGCATTGACTCGCCGCAGTTGCGGCTGGAAGAGATTCAGAGGCTGCTGGAGCGGATTCAGGGTGAGCTGTTTGCCTGACTGATCACTGTGGCTTGTTGTGGCCTCTTCGCGGGGCAAGCCCGCTCCCACAGGTGTGGTGCATGGCAGACTGCCTGTGGGAACGGGCTTGCCCCGCGAAGAGGCCAGAACAGGCAACATCAATATTGATACCGTTCCAAAGCCTGCGGCAGCGCGTGCATGGCAAAGAACGCCAACAGCGCTATACACGCCGGCAGCACCAACCACCACACCCGCAGCGGCAGTGCTGGAAGCGGCTGGCGATGCTGCACCAAGGTCAGGCTAACCGCGCAGACGCAGCACGCCAGCAAGGCGCCGGCCAGAATATCGGTCGGCCAGTGCGCCCCCAGGTAAACCCGCGACAACGCAATCGCCAAGGCAGGAATGCACCCCAGCAACACCCAGGTCAGGCGCATCCGCGGCGGCTGACCACGCCCTGCCAACACCGCCATTACCAAGAAGAACGCAAACGACGCCGAGCTGTGGCCGCTGGGCATGCTGTAGCTGGTCAGTGGGTCGGTCAGCACCTCGGGCCGCGCGCGGGCGAATAGCCACTTGAGCGTGCCATTGGCAATCGCCGTACCCATCAATGCGCCGCCCGCAAACAGTGCATGGCGCCATTGTTGGGCGAGCAGCAGCAGGCCGGTCAGTAGCCCGCCGAGGAAAAACTGCGTGCGAAAATCACCCAGCCGTGTCACCAGTACCACGGTGCCGTCGATGACTTGGCTGCGGTGTTCCTGCACCAGTGTCATCACGCCCTGATCGAATTCGTGCAAGTACGGCCAGCCCAGGAATACCCCGGCCAGGGCCGCGAAGCTCAAGCCGGCGATCAGCCGAGTGCCGTGGCGTTGATCGCGGATGCTGCTGTTCAGGCTCAGGCCGATGAGTACCGCCAACGCACCGGCAAGGATGCCCGCATCCAGCCAGAAGCCTTCCGGTAAAGGCAGGCGCATGGCGGCGCCCGTGGCCCAGCCAGGCAGCAGGTAGGCAACCGACCAGCCGGCGCCTGCCACCAGGCTGACGGCGATGAAGCGCGGCAACGGCATGTCGAACATGCCAGCGACCATCGGCAGCATGGGCCGCAGCGGCCCGATGAAGCGCCCGACCAGCAAGCTGGCGATGCCATAACGCTGGAAGTAGGTTTCGGCGCTGCCGATCCATTCTGGGTGATTGCGCAGCAGTGGCAGGCGGCGGATGTTCTGGTGGAAATACTTGCCGACGGTGTACGACAGTGCATCACCCAGCAAGCCACCGAGAAAACCCAGCAACAGCGTTTCGCCCAGGCTGAAGGTGCCGCTGCCGGCCAGCACGGCGACCGCGAACAGCAGCACGGTGCCGGGCACGATGATGCCGGCAATGGCCAGGCATTCGATGCAGGCCACCAGGAAAATCGCCAGGCCAAGCCACTGGGGGTTGGCGCTTAGCCAGCCGGTCAGGCTGTCGAGCCATTGGCCCATGTGTCAGTTTCCTTGTTGATGAATGAAGAAGTCTCGGCCTTCGACTTGGCCGCGTCGCAGCGGGTTCCGTGTACAGAAGCGGGCGTATTCGGCATCGACGAAGCGGTATGGCAGGTGCTCGTCGCGGCCCTGCGGGATGCCCAGGCGCGCAGCCTGGATCACCCGTGGCACGGCGATGCCGCAGTCGTCGACGTACAGGTGCTCATGGTCGAACCGCTGCGCGTCCCAGTGCGGCACTTTCAGGCCCAGTGCACGGCATAACAGGGTCTGGCCTGCGCACAGCCGCTCGGCCGGGCGAAGGTTGCCGCTGGCGTCGGGGTTGTTCAGTTGCATCTGCGCCAGGCTGTTGGCGTTCGAGAGGTCATCCTGCCAAGGGAAGGCGGACTTGATCAGCACCGCATTGCCCGGGCCATGGGCGCTGAAGTTCAACGAGTCGCCACCGCGGGCGTAGTACATGTAGATGTGCCCGCCGTCGAGGAACAGGGCCTTGCGCTTTTCCGTATACCCGAGCGAGGCATGGCTGCCTTTGTCGGTCAGGTAGTAGGCCTCGGTCTCGATGATGCGCGCGGCCAGCCACAGGTCGCCCTGGCGATGGCGGATGACCTTGCCCAGCAGCTCCTTGGCCAGGGTTTGGGCGTCACGGTCGAAAAAGCGGTCGGGCAGGGCTGGCATGCTGGCTGTTCGTGGCTTCAAAGGCCTGGATGATAGCAATGAATGGCTTAATCGAGGCTGAACCGGGTGGGTGGTTGAATGGTATCTGTATGTTTCTTTGGGGGCTGAGAGGTGTTCGTCTTGGGGGATTTTGCGCCTGGGAGATCGAGCGACGCGCATGCGGCGCCCGATCTCCTGGGCCCTAAAAAAACCAAGCCAAGCCCACCATTTTCTACCATCCGCCACCCGCCGCTGGGCGTATACCTGCGCGACAGTTATAATCAGCCGATTTCCCCTTCGCCAAGACACCGAACCCATGACTGAGTCCGTTCTTGACTACATGACCCGTTTGGGTCGCGCTGCTCGCCAGGCTTCCCGGGTGATCGGCCGTGCCAGCACCGCGCAGAAGAACCGCGCCCTGCAAGCGGCTGCCGATGCACTGGACGCTGCCCGCGCCGAGTTGACCGCCGCCAACGCGCTGGACCTCGCCGCAGGCCGCGCCAATGGCCTGGAGCCCGCACTGCTCGACCGCCTGGCGCTGACCCCGGCGCGTATCGACGGCATGATCACGGGCCTGCGCCAGGTGGCCAGCCTGCCTGACCCGGTCGGCGCCATCCGCGACATGAGCTACCGCCCATCGGGTATTCAGGTCGGCAAGATGCGTGCCCCCCTGGGGGTGATCGGGATCATCTACGAATCGCGCCCCAACGTGACCATCGATGCCGCCAGCCTGTGCCTGAAGTCCGGCAATGCGACTATCTTGCGTGGTGGCTCCGAGGCCATCCACTCCAACCGTGCCATCGCCACTTGCATCCAGCGTGGCCTGGCCGAGGCCGGCCTGCCGGCCGCGGTAGTGCAAGTGGTCGAGACCACCGATCGCGAAGCCGTGGGCGCGCTGATCAGCATGCCCGAGTTCGTCGATGTGATCGTGCCGCGCGGTGGCCGTGGCCTGATCGAACGTATCAGCCGCGATGCGCGGGTGCCGGTCATCAAGCACCTGGACGGCATCTGCCATGTCTATGTCAGCGAACATGCCGACCTGGACAAGGCCTGGCGCGTCGCCTTTAACGCCAAAACCTACCGCTACGGCATCTGTGGCGCCATGGAAACCCTGCTGGTCGACCAGCGTGTAGCCGAGCGCTTCCTGCCGGAAATGGCCCGCCGTTTCCAGGAAAAGGGCGTCGAGCTGCGTGGCTGCGAGCGCACGCGTGCGCTCATCGAGGCCAAGCCGGCCAGCGAAGACGACTGGCACACCGAATACCTGGATGCGATCCTGTCGATTCGTGTAGTGGATGACCTGGACCAGGCCATCGAACACATCAATCACTATGGCTCGCACCACACCGATTCGATCATCACCGAGCACCAGGGCCAGGCCCGCCAGTTCATGGCAGAGGTCGACTCGGCGTCGGTGATGCTCAATACCCCAACCTGCTTCGCCGACGGTTTCGAGTACGGCTTGGGCGCGGAGATCGGTATCTCTACCGACAAGCTGCATGCCCGCGGCCCGGTTGGCCTAGAAGGCCTGACCTGCGAGAAGTACGTGGTGATCGGCGACGGCCAGCTACGCGGCCAGGAGTCCTGCTGAGTTGAGCAAGGCCCAGGCAGTCCGGCGCATCGGCATTCTAGGCGGCACCTTCGACCCCGTTCACATCGGCCACCTGCGCAGCGCGCTGGAAGTGGCCGAGTTGATGGCGTTGGACGAGTTGCGCCTGTTGCCCAATGCCCGGCCGCCGCACCGCGACACCCCGCAAGTGGCCGCGCAGGATCGCTTGGCCATGGTGCGCAGCGCCGTGCAGGGTGTTGCCTGCCTGAGCGTGGATGCCCGCGAGCTTGCCCGCGACAAGCCGTCGTACACCATCGACACCCTGGAGTCGATCCGCGCCGAACTGGGTGCTGACGACCAGCTGTTCCTGGTGTTGGGTTGGGATGCCTTTTGTGGCCTGCCCGCCTGGCACCGCTGGGAAGAGCTGCTGCAACACTGTCACATCCTGGTGCTGCAACGCCCGGATGCCGACGTTGAACCCCCTGACGAGCTGCGCAACCTGTTGGCTGCGCGCTCCGAGAGCGATCCCACCGCCATGTCCGGCCCGGCGGGAAATATTTCGTTCGTCTGGCAGACACCGCTTGCGGTGTCGGCTACACAGATCCGACAGCTGCTGGCCAGCGGCAAATCGGTGAGGTTCCTGGTGCCGGACGCCGTACTGGCCTACATCGAGGCACACGAACTGTATCGTGTGCCTAACTGACGGTGCTCCGGCACCTCATCCAACAAGTTGAACGAGTTTTATATGACCAAGCAGAAAATTTACGGCGAAGAACTGGTCGAAGTGACCAAGGCAGCGCTGGAAGACGTCAAGGCCCAGGATATCCAGGTCATCGACGTGCGTGAAAAGCACAGCCTGACCGACTACATGATCATTGCCACCGGTACGTCCAACCGCCAGATCAACGCGATGGCCGAAAAGGTCCGTGAAGCCGTCAAGGCCAAGGGTGCTCAACCCCTGGGTGAAGAAGGCAAGGGCGACAGCGACTGGGTGCTGCTGGACCTGAACGATGTCATCGTGCACATGATGACCGCCGCTGCCCGCCAGTTCTACGACCTGGAGCGCCTGTGGCAGGGTGCCGAGCAAAGCCGTGCCGCCGATGGCAAGCACCACAGCCCGGACCACGCCCACGAGTACTCCGACAAGCTCAAAGACCGGGAATAAGGAAGCGTCGTGCGTCTGCGCCTGATCGCGGTCGGCTCGCGCATGCCCAAGTGGGTCGAGGACGGTTGGCATGAATATGCCAAGCGCCTGCCCCCGGAGCTGTCGCTTGAGCTGGTGGAAATCCCGCTGAATACCCGTGGCAAGAATGCCGACGTCGCTCGCCTGATCCGTCAGGAGGGCGAAGCCATGCTGAGCAAGGTTCAGCCTGGGGAACGCATCGTCACCCTCGAGGTCCATGGCAAGCCTTGGAGTACCGAGCAGTTGGCGACCGAGCTGGACCGCTGGCGCCTGGATGCGCGCACGGTGAATTTGATGGTGGGCGGCCCGGAAGGGCTGGCGCCTGAGGTTTGCGCACGCGCCGAGCAACGCTGGTCGCTGTCGCCGCTGACGTTGCCGCACCCGTTGGTAAGGATACTCATCGGCGAGCAGATCTATCGCGCCTGGACCGTGTTGTCCGGGCACCCTTACCACAAATGAGCCTGTAAGCAGTCCGATGTCGCAGCCGATCCGTCTCAAGGACCACGAGAAAGACGCCCGCCTGGTGCGTAACCGCGTCGTGGTCGGCGCGGTGGCGATCATGCTGCTTATCTGCGTTTTGATCGCGCGGCTGTATTACCTGCAGATCATCCAGTACGACTATCACTCGACGCTGTCGGAGAACAACCGGGTGCATGTGCAGCCGATCCCGCCGACCCGTGGGCTGATCTTCGACCGCAATGGGGTGATCATCGCCGATAACCGGCCCAGCTTCAGCCTGTCCATGACCCGTGAACGTGCGGGTAACTGGCAGGAAGTGCTGGATAATATCGTCGAAGTGCTGGAGCTGACTGACGACGACCGCGCCCTCTTCGAGAAGCGCATGCGCCAGGGCCGTCGGCCGTTCGAGCCGGTGCCCATCCTGTTCGAACTGAGCGAAGAGCAGATCGCCCGGGTAGCGGTGAACCAGTTCCGCCTGCCCGGCGTTGAAGTGGTCGCGCAGTTGGTGCGGCATTACCCGCAAGGTGCGCATTTTGCGCACTCGGTGGGGTATGTCGGGCGCATCAACGAGAAAGAGCTGAAAACCCTCGACCCTGTGAACTACAGCGGTACGCACCATATCGGCAAGACTGGTATCGAGCGTTTCTACGAAGATGCGTTGCACGGCCAGGTCGGTTACGAGGAAGTCGAGACCAACGCCCGCGGCCGCGTGCTGCGGGTGCTCAAGCGTACCGACCCCAAGCCTGGCAAGGACATCGTCCTGAGCCTCGACATCAAGCTGCAGGAAGCCGCCGAGGCCGCCTTGGGTGGCCGTCGTGGCGCGGTGGTGGCGCTCGACCCGCGTACCGGCGAAGTGCTGGCGATGGTCAGCCAGCCAAGCTTCGACCCTAACCTGTTCGTCACCGGCATCAGCTTCAAGGCCTATGCCGAGCTGCGGGATTCGATCGACCGGCCGTTGTTCAACCGCGTACTGCGCGGGCTTTACCCGCCTGGCTCGACCATCAAGCCAGCGGTGGCCATCGCCGGTTTGGACAGTGGCGTGGTCAATGCCGGCAGCCGGGTGTTCGACCCGGGCTATTACCAGCTGCCCAACTACGATCACAAATACCGTAACTGGAACCGCTCAGGCGATGGCTGGGTCGACCTGGATACCGCGATCATGCGCTCCAACGACACCTACTTTTACGACCTTGCCCACAAGATGGGCATCGATCGCTTGTCCAGCTACATGAACAAGTTCGGCATCGGCCAGCGGGTTTCGCTCGACATGTTCGAAGAATCCGCCGGCCTGATGCCGTCTCGCGAATGGAAGCGTGCCACCCGCCGCCAGGCCTGGTTCCCCGGCGAAACCCTGATTCTCGGGATCGGCCAGGGCTACATGCAGGCCACGCCGCTGCAGCTTGCCCAGGCCACCGCGTTGATCGCCAACAAAGGCGTGTGGAACCGCCCTCACCTGGCCAAGACCATCGAAGGCCAACCGCCGGTGGACGAGAACCCGATGGAAAACATCATCCTGCGTGACAAGTCGGACTGGGCCAAGGTGACCCACGGCATGGAGCAGGTGATGCACAACGCCCGTGGTACCGCGCGCAAGGCTGCTGCCGGCGCCCAGTACCGTATCGCCGGCAAGAGCGGTACTGCCCAGGTGGTGGCGATCAAGCAAGGCGAGAAATACGACCGCAACAAACTTCAGGAACGCCACCGCGACCACGCCCTGTTCGTCGCCTTCGCCCCGGCCGACGACCCGAAGATCGTGGTGTCGGTGATGGTCGAGAACGGCGAATCCGGCTCTGGCGTCGCCGCACCCGTGGTGCGCCAGATCATGGACGCCTGGTTGCTCGATGAGCACGGCCGGCTCAAGTCCGAGTTCGCTCCCGCCACCGTTACCCAGGAATCGGCCCTGTGATGAACAATTTCGATCGCATGCTCTCCAGCGAGGATGTGATGCGTCGCCGCGCCAGCTTCCTGCAGCGCATCCATATCGATGGCCCCTTGCTGGTCATCCTCCTGACCCTCGCGGCCGGCAGCCTGTTCGTGCTGTATTCGGCCAGCGGCAAGAACTGGGACCTGCTGCTCAAGCAGGCGACTTCGTTCGGCATCGGCCTGGTGTCGATGTTCGTCATCGCCCAGCTGGAGCCGCGGTTCATGGCGCGCTGGGTGCCATTGGCCTACGTCACCGGGGTACTGTTGCTGGTGGTGGTGGACGTGATGGGCCACAACGCCATGGGCGCCACCCGGTGGATCAACATCCCCGGGGTGATTCGCTTCCAGCCCTCGGAATTTCTCAAGATCATCATGCCGGCGACCATCGCCTGGTACCTGTCCAAGCGCACCTTGCCGCCACACCTCAAGCATGTGGCGATCAGCCTGGTGCTGATCGGCGTGCCGTTCATCCTCATCGTTCGCCAGCCCGACCTGGGCACGGCGCTGTTGATTCTGGCCTCCGGTGCATTCGTGCTGTTCATGGGCGGGCTGCGCTGGCGCTGGATTGTCAGTGTGGTAGCGGCGGCGGTGCCGGTGGCAGTGGCCATGTGGTTCTTCGTCATGCACGACTACCAGAAGCAGCGCGTGCTGACCTTCCTTGACCCGGAAAGCGACCCCTTGGGCACCGGCTGGAACATCATCCAGTCCAAGGCTGCGATCGGTTCGGGCGGGGTATTCGGTAAGGGCTGGCTGCTGGGCACCCAGTCGCACCTGGACTTTTTGCCCGAGAGCCACACCGACTTCATCATCGCCGTGCTCGGTGAGGAGTTCGGCTTGGTCGGCATCTGCCTGCTGCTGATCGTCTACCTGCTGCTGATTGGTCGCGGCCTGATGATCACGGCCCAGGCGCAGACCCTGTTCGGCAAGCTGCTGGCGGGCAGCTTGACGATGACCTTCTTTGTATACGTGTTCGTCAATATCGGTATGGTCAGCGGCCTTCTGCCCGTGGTGGGCGTGCCGCTGCCCTTCATCAGCTATGGCGGAACTTCGTTGGTGACGCTGCTGTCAGCGTTTGGCGTTCTGATGTCGATCCATACGCACCGCAAATGGATCGCACAGGTTTGAATAAGGTGAAGAATTTCATGCAAGCAGTGCGTAACTGGGCTGCCCGTTGTGCGCCGTGGATCGGCGCGGTGGGCCTGTTCGGCGCTGTCCAGCTGGCCCATGCCGGTGACTACGAAGGCTCGCCCCAAGTGGCCGAGTTCGTTGGCGAAATGACCCGCGACTACGGCTTTGCCAGCGAGCAACTGATGGGCGTGTTCCGTGAGGTCCAGCGTAAACAGTCAATTCTCGATGCCATTTCGCGTCCGGCCGAACGGGTCAAGCCGTGGAAGGACTACCGGCCGATGTTCATCACCGACGCGCGTATCGCCCGCGGTGTGGACTTCTGGCGCCAGCACGAAGCGGTGTTGGCGCGGGCCGAGCAGGAATACGGTGTGCCGGCGCAAGTTATCGTCGCGATCATCGGCGTAGAGACCTTTTTCGGTCGCAATACCGGCAATTACCGGGTCATCGACGCCCTCTCGACGCTGGGCTTCGACTACCCACCGCGGGCAGAGTTCTTCCGCAAGGAGTTGCGCGAGTTCCTGCTGCTGGCCCGTGCCGAGCAGCTTGACCCGCTCACGCTCAAAGGCTCCTATGCGGGGGCAATGGGCTTGCCGCAGTTCATGCCGAGCAGCTTCCGCAACTATGCCGTGGACTTCGACGGCGATGGCCACATCAATATCTGGAACAACCCGGACGATGCCATCGGCAGCGTAGCCAGCTACTTCAAGCGCCATGGCTGGGTGGCCGGCGAAGGCGTGGTCAGCCGCGCCAGGGTGCAGGGCGAGCGGGTTGATGAAGGCCTGACCACCGGTATTGAGCCGGTGAAGACTGTCGGGGAGTTGCGGGCGCTGGGCTGGTCGAGTCATGATGCGCTGCGCGATGATCTGCCGGTCACCGCCTTCCGCCTGGAAGGCGAAAACGGCCCCGAGTACTGGATGGGCCTGAAGAACTTCTACGCGATCACTCGCTACAACCGCAGCGTGATGTACGCCATGGCGGTGCATCAGCTTTCGGAACAGCTGGTCCAAGCACGGGGCGTCAAGTAATGCGCGCAATCATCTCTGCCACTACCTTCAAGCTGCTGACCTGCATGACTGTCGGCATGCTGTTGGTCAGCTGCTCTTCCAGCCGCCCGACCACTACCCAGAAAAGCGGTAATACAGTCCGCGCCCAGCCCGGCCTGGACATCAACCGTGCCCACAAGGACGGTGCGCCGTGGTGGGACGTGGACGTGAACAAGATCCCCGACGCCACGCCAACCGTGCACACCGGCAACTACAAGGCCAACCCCTACACGGTACTGGGCAAGACCTACTACCCGATGCAGGACTCGCGCAACTACCGCGCCGAGGGTACCGCGTCGTGGTATGGCACCAAGTTTCACGGGCAGAACACGGCCAACGGCGAGCTTTATGACCTGTACGGCATGAGCGCGGCGCACAAGACCTTGCCGCTGCCGGCCTATGTGCGGGTGACCAACCTGGCCAACGGCCGCAGCGTGGTCCTGCGGGTCAACGACCGTGGCCCGTTCTACTCCGACCGTATCATCGACCTGTCCTACGCGGCGGCGAAGAAGCTCGGCTACGCCGAAATCGGCACCGCGCATGTGCGCGTCGAAGGTATCGACCCGCAACAATGGTGGGCCCAGCGCGGCCAGCAGCCACCGTTGGTGCTGAAGGAACCCCAGGTTGCCCAGACCCAGTCGATCCCGGCCAGCACCGGCCGAGTCGAGCAGTGGACCCCGCCACCCCAGCAGCACGCAGCCCCCGTAGTACCCGTTCAAGTCGGCGGCAACAATGTGCCGGCAGGCAACGGCGGCAGCTTCTTGCAGGTGGGCGCCTTCGCCAACCCGGACGCCGCCGAACTGCTGCGTTCAAAACTGAGCACCATGGTCAGCGCGCCGGTGTTCATCAGCTCCATCGTGCGTAACCAGCAAACCCTGCACCGCGTGCGTTTGGGGCCGATCAGCAGCCAGGGCGAGATCCAGCAGGCGCAGAACAGCATTCGCCTGGCGAACTTGGGGCAGGCGAAGCTGGTCACAGCTGACTGACCGCACCGGCCAAACTGTCGGTTTTGTCATGAATTGACGGGCGCGGGCATGTACAATGTCCGCTTTTGCCCGCAGCGACATAAAGCCGCAGTGTGCGGGCTTGGCCCAAGGCCTTAAAAACTAGACTGACTGGCGCTGGGCACACGATGTGGCCCAGGCAACATCTCAGACCATTAGCGATTTTCGAGAGACGGATGAACATCACCAACCTTGCCAAACGACTTTGCCTGCCCGTACTGCTGATGATCACGCCTGCTGCTTTCGCGGCAGAGCAGATGATGCCGGCACCACCGCAACTGGCAGCCAAGTCCTACGTACTCATGGACGCGTCCAGCGGCAACGTGCTGGTCGAGAACAACGGTGACGAGCGCCTGCCGCCAGCCAGCTTGACCAAGCTGATGACCGCCTACATCGCCACCCTGGACATTCGCCGCGGCCAGATCGGTGAAAACGACCCGGTCACCGTCAGCGAAAACGCCTGGCGTACCGGCGGTTCGCGCATGTTCATCAAGGTCGGCAGCCAGGTGACTGTCAGCGACCTGCTGCACGGCATCATCATCCAGTCGGGTAACGATGCGTCCGTTGCGCTGGCCGAGCACATTGCCGGCAGCGAAGACGCCTTCGCCGACATGATGAACAAGACGGCCGCTGACCTGGGCATGTCCAACAGCCACTTCATGAACCCGACCGGCCTGCCGAACCCCGAGCACTACTCCTCGGCGCACGACATGGCCCTGCTGGCGCGCGCGATCATCGACGTCGACCCGGCCCACTATGCGATTTACTCGCAGAAAGAGTTCTTCTGGAACAACATCAAGCAGCCGAACCGCAACCTGCTGCTGTGGCGTGACAAGACCGTCGACGGCCTGAAAACTGGCCACACCGACGAAGCCGGTTACTGCATGGTGGCTTCGGCCGTACGTGACGGCCAGCGCCTGATCGCCGTGGTGTTCGGCACCAACAGCGAGCAGTCCCGTGCTGCCGAGACCCAAAAGCTGCTGACCTACGGCTTCCGCTTCTTCGAAACTCAGACCTTCTATCAGAAAGGCACCGAGCTGACCCAGGCTCCAGTCTGGAAGGGCGCCACCAGCCAGGTTAAAGCTGGCCTGGCCAACGACCTGACCATGACTATGCCTAAAGGCCAATTGAAGCGCCTTCAGGCTTCGATGACCATGAACCCGCAGCTCACCGCACCGATCGCCAAAGGTGACGTGATCGGCAAAGTGGAAGTCAAACTGGACGAGAACGTGGTTCACAGCGCCGACCTGATCGCCCTCGATGGCGTCGAGGAAGGTGGTTTCTTCCGCCGTATGTGGGATAGCATCCGTCTATTCTTCTACGGGTTGTTCAACTGATAACGTGACCTGCCACGCTCCCGCTGTTCAGGCGGGAGCGTTGTTGTTGCCACGGCTTACGAGGCCGTTTCCGCTATGAGCGAACCTGACGTCAAGTCGCACAAAATCGAATTCCCCTGCGCCGACTACCCGATCAAGGTCATCGGCGATACCGTTGTCGGTTTCAAGGACATGGTCATCGAAGTCCTCAGCAAACACGCCAAGGTCGACCTCGCCACGCTGGCCGAGCGCCAGAGCAAGGAAGGCAAGTACACCACGGTGCAACTGCACATCGTTGCCGAGAGCGAGAACCAGCTGCACGATATCAACAGCGCCCTGCGCGCTACCGGCATCGTGAAAATGGTGCTCTGATGTCCGCCTGTCTCGGTTTTCGCGATCTTGGCCTGCAGCCCTATGAACCGGTGCTGGAAGCCATGCGTCGCTTTACCGAGCAGCGAGGGCCCGACAGCCAGGATGAAATCTGGCTGGTCGAACACCCCTCGGTCTTCACCCAGGGCCAGGCCGGCAAGGCCGAGCACTTGCTGATTCCGGGTGATATCCCGGTGGTGCAGACCGACCGCGGTGGCCAGGTGACCTACCATGGCCCCGGGCAACTGGTGGCCTACCTGCTGCTGGATGTGCGGCGGCTGGGTTTTGGGGTACGTGAGCTGGTCAGCCGCATCGAGCAGACCCTGATCGACCTGCTTGCCAGTTACGATGTCCAGGCGGCGGCCAAGCCCGACGCCCCGGGTGTCTATGTCGATGGAGCGAAAATCGCCTCCCTCGGCCTGCGAATCCGCAACGGCCGTTCGTTCCACGGCCTTGCCCTGAACGTGGACATGGACCTTGCGCCATTCCGCCGAATCAACCCCTGCGGTTATGCGGGGCTGGCCATGACCCAGCTGCGCGATCTGGCAGGCCCGATCGAACTCAACGAGGTCAGGACAAGGCTGCGCGGACAGCTGGTCAAGCACCTCGACTACGCTGAGCAGACGACCCTCACGGGCGGAATCGACTGAATATGACAACTGTGCAAGAAGCCGTGCCGAACCTGATACCTACCCAGGATGCCACCCCGCGCCCAGCGCCGAAGAAGGTGGAAGCTGGGGTCAAACTGCGTGGTGCCGACAAGGTGGCGCGCATCCCGGTAAAGATCATCCCTACCGATGAACTGCCGAAAAAGCCTGACTGGATCCGCGTGCGCATCCCGGTCTCGCCCGAGGTAGACCGCATCAAGCAACTGCTGCGCAAGCACAAGCTGCACAGCGTCTGCGAAGAGGCCTCTTGCCCGAACCTGGGCGAGTGCTTCTCGGGCGGTACCGCGACCTTCATGATCATGGGTGACATCTGCACCCGTCGTTGCCCATTCTGCGACGTTGGCCACGGCCGACCGAAGCCACTGGACCTCGATGAGCCGAAGAACCTCGCCGTCGCCATCGCCGACCTGCGCCTGAAGTACGTGGTGATCACTTCGGTGGACCGCGACGACCTGCGTGATGGCGGTGCCCAGCACTTTGCCGACTGCATCCGCGAGATCCGCGCCTTGTCGCCGGGTGTGCAGCTGGAAACCCTGGTCCCGGACTACCGTGGCCGTATGGACGTGGCCCTGGAGATCACCGCGCAAGAGCCGCCGGATGTCTTCAACCACAACCTGGAAACCGTACCGCGCCTGTACAAGGCCGCGCGTCCGGGGTCGGACTACGACTGGTCGCTGGACCTGCTGCAGAAGTTCAAGCAGATGGTCCCGCACGTACCGACCAAATCGGGCCTGATGCTCGGCCTGGGCGAGACCGACGAAGAAGTCATCGAAGTGATGCACCGCATGCGCGAGCATGACATCGACATGCTGACCCTCGGCCAGTACCTGCAGCCGTCGCGCAGCCACTTGCCGGTGCAGCGTTTCGTGCACCCGGACACCTTCGCCTGGTTCGCCGAAGAAGGCTACAAGATGGGCTTCAAGAACGTGGCTTCCGGCCCGCTGGTGCGTTCTTCGTACCACGCTGACCAGCAGGCTCACGAAGCCAAGATCAAGCTCTGAGCCTGGTCTGAAGCACCCGTGCCGATGCGCGCCGAAAGGCGGCATCGGCATTTTTGTTTGTGTGCCCTGCACTGCAAGGAGTTGCGATGAATTGCGCTGAAAACTTTGAGTCCCGATTGCCCGCTGCCCTGGGGGAGAACGCCTGCTTTGCCATCGTCGCCCCGGCCGGGCCGGCGCGGCTGGATGCGCAAAAGGCCAGCCAGTGGTTCACCGAGCGTGGCTACCGCTGCCGTATCTACCCGGGCGTTGAACAGGCGCAGGGCTACCTGGCAGGGCCCGATCAGCAACGGCTGCAGGACCTGCACGATGCGTTTGCTGACCCGGCCATCGACGCCATCCTGTGCATGCGCGGCGGCTATGGCAGCATGCGCCTGCTCGACAGCCTCGACTTTGACCTGATCCGTTGCAACCCCAAGCCGTTGATCGGCTACAGCGACATCACCGCGCTGCACACGGCTATCCAGCGCAAAACCGGGTTGCTGACCTTTCATGGGGCGATGCTGAATGCCGACCTGTTGGGCGCCAAACTCGAGCCGACCGAGTCGTCGCTGCTGGCGCAACTGATTGGGCAACTGGGGGCGGGGGATGCGATCGTGCATCCGGCCGACTTTGCGTTGAGCTGCGTGGTGCCGGGGGTTGCCCACGGGCGTTTGCTGGGGGGCAACCTGTCGATGCTGGGGGCGACCCTGGGGACGGTGGCAGAGATCGATACGCAGGGCTGCATCCTGTTTATCGAAGACGTCAACGAGCCGTTGTTCAGGGTGGATCGTTTGCTGACCCAGTTGCGCCTGGCGGGCAAGCTTGCCGGGGTGAAGGGGGTGCTGGTGGGGGATTTTGCCGGGATCACCGTGGCGGCGTTGACGCCGCTGCTGCAGGACATTTTCGGGCCGCTGGGCGTGCCGGTGCTGGCCGGGTGGCGCAGTGGGCATTGTGATCCGAACGTTTGCTTACCGCTGGGGGCTGAGGTGGTGCTGGACAGTGGGGAGATGAGGCTGGTGTTGCAGCAGGATTTGTTTAGGGCTTGAGATCGTGGGGCCGCGTTGCGGCCCTTTCGCGACGCAAGGCCGCTCCTACAGGGGACCGCGTACTTCTGTAGGAGCGGCCTTGTGTCGCGAAAGGGGCGCAACGCGCCCCCAGCGTTCTTACTGCTGGCGCAGGCTCTCGAGCAGCTTATGGGTTGGATACCCATCCGCCGGCCATCCCAACCCCTGCTGGGCATTGCGAATGGCCTTGCGGGTGTTGGCGCCAATGATGCCATCGGCATTGCCCGCGTCATGCCCGCTGGCGTTGAGCAGGTGTTGCAGCTCCATGCGCTCGCTGCGGCTCAAAGGCAGGTCTTCTTTCGGCCAGCTGCCGGCAATGAAGCCCCAGCCCGAGAAACGGTCACCCAGCAGGCTTACGGCCAGTGCATAGGACGACGAGTTGTTGTACTTGAGGATGGCGCGGAAGTTGTCCAGCACCAGGAACGCCGGGCCGCGCGCACCTGCAGGCAGCAGCAGGGCGGCAGACAGCTGATTGCTGTTGGCGGGCAGCTGGGTGCCGGCTGGCAGCTTCACGCCCAGTTGCAGCCACTCGCTCACCGGCTTGCGCAGCGACCCATCGGCCAGCCAGAAGTCGAAGCCGGCCGGTACTTGCACTTCAAAGCCCCAAGGCTGGCCGCGTTTCCAACCAGAGCTCTGCAGGTAGTGCGCTGTGGAGGCCAGGGCATCGGGGGTGCTGTTCCAGATATCCCGGCGGCCATCGCCGTCGAAATCCACTGCATGGGTGTTGTAGGTGGTCGGGATGAACTGGGTCTGGCCCATGGCGCCGGCCCACGAGCCACGCATGGCCTCTGGCTGGATATCACCGTTCTGCAGGATCTGCAGGGCGGCGATCAGCTGGTCTTGAGCGAATTGGGGGCGGCGGCCTTCATAGGCCAGGGTCGCCAGTGAGCGAATGACCGACTTGCTGCCCTGGAACTGGCCGAAGTTGCTCTCCATGCCCCAGACCGAAACCAGCACCTGGCGGTCCACACCATAGCGCTGCTCGATGCGGGACAACAGTTCAGCATTCTGCTCCATCAGCTTCTTGCCGTTGCGCACGCGCAGTGGCGACAGTGCGCCTTCCAGGTATTCCCACACCGGTCGGGTGAATTCTGGCTGGCTGCGGTCGGCCTTGATCACGTCCATGTCGGGGGTGACACCGAGGAATGCACGGTCGAAAGTGTTTGGCGAAATGCCGGCCTGCAAGGCTTGTTGGCGGAAACCGGCCTGCCATTGCGCGAAGGTTTGCAGGGGCTGGATCTCAGTAGCGCTGGTGTCGGGTGTTGCACCAGGCACGTTCACCACCGGGGCGGGCTGGGCAGGTGCCAGCGGCAAGGCATCGGCGGCGGTGGGTTTTTCCGCGCAGGCGACGAGCAGGATGAAGCTGGAGGCCGCGATCAGCTGGCGGGATTTCCAACGGGGGAGAAGGCTGAGGAGCATGCACAGATCCAGAATTTCAGGTCAGGTGACGACCATACCATGCCTGCGCTTTCGATGCTTTCATGCCGCCAAAAAGTAAGAAGCCTCCCAATCTCTCGATTGGAAGGCTTCGCGGCGGTAGCTGCCTTTGCCCTTGTCCGGTTGTTCCTGGCGGCAGCGGAACAGTGGCTGGGCGACGATCGACTTGGCCTTGTTGGGCCCGTGCTTCTTCGGTTTTTTGCTCATGGTGCGGATTCCCGATGGGTGGCTTTCGGGGCGCACTGTAGGCCGCTGGGTGGGGGAGGGCCAATTGATTGTGTATATGGTTGGGGACTTAGGGCTGCTATGCAGCCCATCGCGACACAATGCCGCTCCTACAGCAATCGCGTACCCCTGTAGGAGCGGCCTTGTGTCGCGATGGGCCGCGAAGCGACCCCGGCTATTCGGAAGGGAGCGCTAGCCGCTGCCCGGCCATCAGCAGCGACAAACGCGACAACCCAGTCCAGGGCGAACCCTCGGCCTGGCCCTTGATCTGCGCATCGATCCGCTGGGCATCCTGCAACAGCTGGGCCCAGCGTTGCGCCGAGAGGCGCTGCAGGGCTTTGCTGACCAGTGGGCGGCGTTTATCCCACACCGGTGGCCGCGCTTGGCTGAAGGCCTTGTCCAGCGGTACGCCCTGGCTGAACTGTTGGGCCAGCCCGGCCAGTTGGCGCAGTTCGCGCGCCAGGGCCCATAGAATCACCGGCGGCTCCACGCCTTCGCCGCGCAGGCCTTCGAGCATGCGCAGGGCGTGCGCGGCTTCGCCATTGAGAATGGCATCGACCAGGCCGAAGACATCGAAGCGGGCGCTGTCGGCGACCGCCGCCTGTACGGTCTCGACGGTGATCTGGTTACCGTCGGCCAGCAGCTTGAGTTTTTCGATTTCCTGGGCGGCAGCCAGCAGGTTGCCTTCGACCCGGGCGGCGATCAGGTCCACGGCATCGCGTTGAGCCGAAAGGCCTGCCTGCGACAGCCGCTGGTTGATCCACTGCGGCAACTGGTGCGCATCCACCGGCCAGATCTGGATGAACTGGCAATGGGCGCCTTCGATCAGGGCCTTGCCCCACTTGGTCTTCTGCGCGCTGCCGTCGAGCTTGGGCAGGCTGATCAGCAGCAGCGTGTCTTCGGCCGGCCTGGCACAGTATTCCATCAACGCGGCAGCACCCTTGTCACCGGGCTTGCCGGAGGGCAAGCGCAGTTCCAGCAGGCGGCGCTGGGCGAACAGCGACAGGCTGGCGCCCGCCTGGAGCAAGGTGCCCCAGTCGAAATTGGCGTCGGCACTGAACACCTGGCGTTCGTCGAAACCTTGCTGGCGTGCGGCGCCGCGGATGGCGTCAGCGGCTTCCTGGCACAGCAATGGGTCGTCGCCGCTGACCACGTAAACCGGTGCCAGGGCGCCTTGCAGGTGCTTGTTGAGTTGGGCGGGGGCGAGTTTCATCGGAAACAGGCGGGGCACCTAAGGTGCCCCGCACGGGCTTAGTTGCCCGGAACTTCCAGTGGCGACTGCTGAGGCGTTTCCGCCTGCTGACGGCGTGCCGCTTCCAGCGCGGCGGCTTCAGCCTGGGCGCGTTCGTCGGCTTTACGCTGCAGTTCGTCGAGTTGCGTCGGGGTCAGCATCTGCAGGCGTACGACCATGGCGTTGACCAGGTCGCGGCGCATTTCGTCACGTGCCCGTTTGGCTTCCTGCTCGGAACCGGTGATGTTGGAACCGTCACGCACGTAGACCTTGCGCACTTCCAGTTTGTCGCTGAGCAGTTCCAGGTTGTTCAGGCCCTGGATGCTGTAGTTCAGTACCGTGGTCAGCTCGTACTCGGCCGAGCGGCTGCCACCGGTATAGGTCGCGGCGCGTTGGTTTTCCTGCTCGTTGGTCAGCACCAGGCGGTAAGGTGCGCCCGCGTGCAGGTTGACGCCGTTACGCTCCAGAACCTGACGCAGCTGGGTTACGGTTTCGCCATAGGCATTGCGCGCGCTGACGTCCATCTCTTTGACGCTCAGCTCGGTGGTGCCGGTGCCACGCAGCTGGAAACCGCAGGCGCTGAGCACGACGGCCAGGCCGATTACCAGCAGATTGCGTTTGATCATGTTGTTGCTCCCTCTTGGGCCTGTACCGCCCGCCCGCAGAACCTGCGGGCGGGCGTGCCATCAATTGGCGACGATGTTGACCAGCTTGCCCGGTACCACGATGACCTTGCGAATGGTCAGGCCATCGATGAAGCGCAGGACATTCTCGTTGCTGCGGGCGGCGGCTTCGATTTCTTCGCGGCTGGCGGCGGCCGGCATTTCGACCTGGCCACGCAGCTTGCCGTTGACCTGCACCACCAGGACGATGCTGTCCTGTACCAGTGCGCTCTCGTCGACGGCTGGCCAGCCAGCATCGATGACCGCCTGGTCGTGGCCCAGCGCCTTCCACAGTTCGTGGGAGATGTGCGGGGTGATCGGCGCCAGCAGCAGGGTGACGGCTTCAAGGCCTTCCTGCAGCAGGGCACGGTCCTGTTCGGTGGCTTGCGGGGCCTTTTCCAGGACGTTCATCACGGTCATCACCTGGGCGATGGCGGTGTTGAACTTGTGGTACTGGCCCACGTCGGTGCTGGCCTGCTTGATCGCGGCGTGAATGGCGCGGCGGATGACCTTTTGCGCGTCGTCCAGCGTGGCGACATCCAGCTTGCCCGGCAGGCCCTGGCTGACGTGGCCTTGGGCCAGGCGCCAGACACGGCGCAGGAAGCGGCTTGCGCCTTCGACGCCGGAATCGGACCACTCCAGGCTCATGTCGGGCGGCGAAGCGAACATCATGAACAGGCGGCAGGTATCGGCGCCGTAGGCCTCGATCATCGATTGCGGGTCGACGCCGTTGTTCTTCGACTTCGACATCTTCTCGGTGCCGCCGATTTCCACCGGCAGGCCGTCGGTCTTCAGGCGGGCGCCAATGATCTTGGCCTTGGCGTCACGTTCGATCTCGACGTCGGCCGGGTTGAACCAGTCCTTGCCGCCGTTGCTGGCAACGCGGTAGTAGGTCTCGGCGACCACCATGCCCTGGGTCAGCAGGTTCTTGAACGGCTCGTTCGAGGTAACCAGGCCTTCGTCACGCATCAGCTTGTGGAAGAAGCGCGCGTACAGCAGGTGCAGGATCGCGTGCTCGATACCGCCGATGTACTGGTCGACTGGCAGCCAGTGATTGGCGGCTTTAGGGTCGACCAGGCCTTGGTCGTAGTTTGGCGAGGCATAGCGGGCGAAGTACCAGGACGACTCGACGAAGGTGTCCATGGTGTCGGTTTCGCGCTTGGCCGCCGTGCCGCATTTCGGGCAGGTGCATTCGTAGAACTCGGGCATGCGCGCCAGCGGCGAGCCGGCGCCGTCCGGTACCACGTTTTCGGGCAGGGTGACCGGCAGCTGGTCTTCCGGCACCGGCACGTCGCCGCAAGACGGGCAGTGGATGATCGGGATCGGGCAGCCCCAGTAACGCTGACGGCTGATGCCCCAGTCGCGCAGGCGGAACTGGGTGCGCGACTTGCCGAGTTCCTTGCGGATCAGGGCGGCTTCGATGGCGTCGAAGGCGCCGGCGAAGTCCAGGCCGTCGAACTCGCCGGAGTTGATCAGTTGGCCATGCTCGCCGTAGGCAGCCTGCCACTCGTTGCCGACTTCATCGCCAGCGCTGGTGCGCACCACGGCTTTGACCGGCAGGTTGTACTTGTGGGCGAACTCGAAGTCACGCTCGTCGTGGGCCGGTACGGCCATCACGGCGCCGTCGCCGTAGTGCATCAGCACGTAGTTGGCGACCCAGACCGGCAGCTTCTCGCCGGTCAGCGGGTGTTCGACCAGCAGGGAAGTGGGCATGCCCTTCTTCTCTTGGGTGGCCATGTCGGCCTCGGCGACGCTGCCGCTCTTGCACTCGTCGATGAACGCTTGCAGCGCCGGGTTGCCTTGGGCAGCCTGGGTGGCCAGCGGGTGTTCGGCGGCGACGGCGACGTAGGTGGCGCCCATCAGCGTGTCAGGACGGGTGGTGAAGACCTTCAGGGCGCCTTCGTGGCCGATGCTGGCCTGGTCGAACGGGAACTGGACTTCCATGCCGCGCGACTTGCCGATCCAGTTGCGCTGCATGGTCTTGACCTGTTCAGGCCAGCCCGGCAGCTCGTCGAGGCTCTCGAGCAGCTCGTCGGCGTAGTCGGTGATGCGGAAGTAGTACATCGGGATTTCGCGCTTTTCGATCAGCGCGCCCGAACGCCAGCCGCGGCCGTCGATGACCTGCTCGTTGGCGAGCACGGTCTGATCGGCCGGGTCCCAGTTCACGGTACCGTTCTTGCGGTAGATGACGCCCTTTTCGAACAGGCGGGTGAACAGCCACTGTTCCCAGCGGTAGTAGTCAGGCTTGCAGGTGGTGACTTCACGTGCCCAATCGATGGCCAGGCCCAGGCTCTTGAGCTGGGTCTTCATGTAGTCGATGTTTTCGTACGTCCACTTGGCCGGGGCGACGTTGTTTTTCATCGCCGCGTTTTCCGCGGGCATGCCGAAAGCGTCCCAGCCCATCGGCTGCAGGACGTTTTTGCCCAGCATGCGCTGGTAGCGGGCAATCACGTCACCGATGGTGTAGTTGCGCACGTGGCCCATGTGTAGCTTGCCGCTCGGGTACGGGAACATCGATAGGCAATAGTAGGTGTCTTTGCCTGGCTGTTCGGTAACAGCGAACGATTGTTGCTCGTCCCAGAAGTTCTGGGCGGCGGCTTCGATATCACGGGGCGTGTATTGTTCGTGCATGGCTACTTTTGGCTGAGAGAGAAGAGACCTTGTTCCAGGCAGCGGAACCTCGCTGCAACCGGTACTCCGGTGTCGTTTAGAGTGAACGCCGTAGCATACAGCAGCGCTGCGCATCGTGGGAAACCTTGATTGCGAATGCCCGCTGGTCGCGGCAAACGGCTGCTTTTTAGAGTGACGCTAAGCTCAGGTGTGGGGGGAGATATTTTTATCTTCAATGAGGTGAACGGATGGGAGAGACGCAGCTACCCGCAATCAAACCGGAGCTTTACGAACGCCTGATCGACCGCCTTGGCCTGGCATTGGAAGTTGCCCGGACGTCGGTACGATTGCGCGACGAGAGTCCAGCCGAGCTGGAGTTGCGCGGCCTTAGCCACGCAGAGTTCGAAGTGATCAAGGCCTACCTGGAATCCCTTCCAGAGCGCCAAAATGCCTGTGCCGGCAGTTACCCGCAAGCGGAGCCGACATCGGCCAAGATCATCTGGCTCAAGGACAAGAAACGCCCCGCCAGCACGGCGAGATCCAGGACGCTGCCGCATCGTTAGCCGTTCAGGACGCCAGGCGCAGGCCATCGCGCGCCGGTTCTTCAATACACTTCTCACGATCGTCGCCGGCCGCACACTTGTTGCCCGGCGTCGATCCTCTTAGGCTGCACGCCTTCCATGGAGGTGTAGCCGATGCCCATTCGATTCTTCATCAAACAATGGCTGATGCCGCCGGGCGTCCTGTTGCTGTTGCTGCTGGCCGCCTGGTGGCTGCGCACCCGCCGCCCGCGGCTGGCGGCGCTGTGCTTTGCAGTGGGGCTGGGTGGCCTGTGGCTGATGAGTTTGCCGCTGGTGGTGCAGGAGTCGGCACGGTTGCTGGAAACCGAACCGCCTTTGCGGGTCAGCGAGTGGGCGGGCCTTGCCGGTAGGGCGGATGCCATCGTCGTGCTAGGTGCCGGGCGTGAGCGCGGCGACCCGGCTTGGGGTGGGTATGATCAGCCTACGGCAACGGCCCTTGAGCGCATGCGCTTTGCTGCGCGGCTGGCCAAGGCGTCGGGGTTGCCGGTGCTGACCAGCGGTGGCTTGCACTACGGCACGCCGCCGAGCGAGGCGCGGTTGATGGCCGATCGCTTGCGTGAAGATTTCGCGGTGCAGGTGAAGTGGAAGGAAGAGGACAGCCGCACGACCTGGGAAAATGCCCAGATGAGCGCCAAGGTGTTGCAGCCGTTGGGTATCCGCCGGGTGGTGGTGGTGACCCAGGCGTGGCACATGCAGCGCTCGCGCTGGAGCTTCGAGCAGGCCGGGTTCGAGGTGGTGCCGGCGCCGGTGGGATTCCTCGGGCGTGATCATGCACGGCCGTTCGGTGGGTTGCTGCCGGAGAGCCGGGCCATGTGGCAAAGCGGGCAGTTGCTGAATGAAGCCGTTGGGTTGCTGGGGTATCGGTTGTTCTATTGAGCCTTGTATTGCTGGTGCTGGCCTCTTCGCGGGTAAACCCGCTCCCACAGGGTCTCCACTGTCGTCGAGGCCAGTAGAGGTCCTGTGGGAGCGGGTTTACCCGCGAAGAGGCCGGTGCAGGAGAACTCAAACGGTCTTGGCGATGCGCCCTGCCAGCAAAGCCCACCCGAGCAACAGCACACAGACAATTGCCAGCGGCCACGAGCGCCACTGCAGGTAAGGCGTCAATTGCTGCATCGGCACCACCTCGCCATACAGCACCGCCTGCTGGAACTGCGGAATTTGCGTGGTAATGCGCCCGAACGGGTCGATCAGCGCGGTTATGCCGTTGTTGGTGGCGCGGATCATCCAGCGGCCGGCTTCCAGTGCCCGCATCTGCGCCATCTGCAGGTGTTGCAGGGGGCCGATGGAGGTGCCGAACCAGGTGTCGTTGCTGATGGTCAGCAGCAGGTCGCTGCGCGCCGCCAGGCTCGCCGCGAACTCTGGGTAGACCACTTCGTAGCAGATGTACGGCGCGATCTGGTAACCCTTGGCCTGCAGCAGCGGCTGGTCTTCGGGGCCCCGGGCAAAGTCCGACATGGGCAGGTTGAAGAACTCGATCGCGCCACGCAGCATGTCTTGCAGCGGCACGTACTCGCCAAATGGCACCAGTTTCTGCTTGAGGTAGGTGCCGTCGCCTTCGCCCGTCACGGTGATGCCGTTGTAATAGCGGCGCTGGTGGTGCACCACCTCACGTACGGGGACGCCGGTGATCAGCGCCGAATGCCGCTCGGCGGCAAAGCGGCCCATCACGTCGATGTAGCCCTGGGCCTGGTCCTTGAGCACCGGCACCGCGGTTTCGGGCCAGATCAGCAGGTCTACGGGCTTCGAGGTGAAGGTCATGTCGCGGTACAGCGCCAGCTGCGCGTCGATGTGCGCGGGGTCCCATTTCACCTCCTGCTCGACGTTGCCTTGGATGGCGGCCACCTTGAGCGGATCACCCGCAGGCTTGGTCCAGGCGTGGTCCTTGAGGGCCATGCCCAGTACCCATGGGCCCAGCAACAGCACGCCAGCGACGGCCAGGAACGAGGGCCGGGCGCGTAGCCGATGCAGGTTGCACAGCAAGGCAGCGCTAAGCGCCAGGGTGAAGGAAATCAGCCACACGCCGCCTAGCGGCGCCAAGCCCGCCAAGGGGCCATCGAGCTGGCTGTAGCCCGCATAAAGCCAGGGGAAGCCGGTCAGGAACCAGCCCCGGAAGGCCTCTTGCAACAGCCACAGGGCAGCGAAGCACAAGGCATCGGCCAGCGGCGCCTCGTTGCGCCGCAGCCAGCGCGCCCACAGCCACGTGGGCAGGGCGAAGAACCAGGCAAGGGCGGCGAAGAACGCCAGCAGCAGCAGGATCGCCAGCAGCGGCGAAGCGCCGCCGTAGGTGTTCATGCTGACGTAGATCCACCAGGTGCCGGCGCCGTACAGGCCAAAGCCGAAACACCAGCCGCGGCCCATGGCCTGGCGCGGGCTGAGCTCGCGCAGGCCAAGGTAAAGCAGGGCGATGGACAACAGGGCCAGCGGCCAGATGTCAAACGGCGCCAGGGCCAGGAGGGTGGAAGCGCCGGCCGCCATGGCCAGCAGGTTACCGGGCCAGCCGGGGCGGGTGATCCAACGCATGATTGTCCTTAGCGGGTGATCGGTGTCAGGCGCAGCAGGTGAATCCGCCGGCTGTCGGCATTGAGAATGCGGAACTTGTAGGCACCGATCTCGGTGGTTTCGTTGCGCTTGGGCAGGTGCCCGAACGCGCTCATCACCAGGCCGCCCACGGTGTCGAATTCGTCATCGGAGAAGGTGCTGTCGAAGAACTCGTTGAAGTTCTCGATCGGGGTCAGCGCCTTGACCAGGAAGTCGCCGCTGGGCAGCGGCTTGATGTAGCTGTCTTCCTCGACGTCGTGTTCGTCCTCGATGTCACCGACGATCTGTTCGAGCACGTCCTCGATGGTTACCAGGCCTGCCACACCGCCGTATTCGTCGATGACGACGGCCATGTGGTTATGGTTGGCGCGGAACTCGCGCAGCAGCACGTTCAGGCGCTTGGACTCCGGCACGAAGGTGGCCGGGCGCAGCAGGTCCTTGATGTTGAAGCTGTCGCCGTTCTCTTTGAGGATCAGCGGCAGCAGGTCTTTGGCGAGCAGGATGCCCAGCACATCATCGTGGCTTTCGCCGATCACCGGGTAGCGCGAGTGCGCGGCGTCGATCACCGCCGGCAGGAACTCGCGAGGCGACTGGCTGGCCTTGATGCTGATCATTTGCGAGCGCGGCACCATGATGTCGCGCACCTGCAGGTCAGCAACCTGGATGGCGCCTTCAACGATGGTCAGCGCTTCGCTGTCGAGCAGCTTGTTCTGATGGGCTTCGCGCAGCAGCTCAAGGAGCTCCTGGCGGTTTTTCGGCTCATGGGCAAAAGCCTGGGTCAGTTTACCCAGCCAGGACTTTTGCCCGTTGCTCGATCGATCTTCGCTCATGGCGGTTCTCGTGATCCTTGCAGTATCAGTGTGTGATTGTTTCGTCTTCATCGTCGGCATACGGATCAGGGTGACCCAGTTCTGCCAGCAATTCTCGTTCCAACGCTTCCATTTCCTCGGCTTCCTCATCATCGATGTGGTCGTAGCCGAGCAGGTGCAGGCAGCCGTGGATGACCAGATGCGCCCAGTGGGCCTCCAGGGTTTTGCCCTGTTCGGCGGCTTCGCGCTCGACCACCGCCACGCAGATCACCAGGTCGCCCAGCAAGGGGATATCGAGCAGGTCATCAGGCACGTCGGCCGGGAACGACAGCACATTGGTCGCGTAGTCCTTGTGCCGGTAGGTGTGATTCAGCTCGCGGCCTTCGGCTTCGTCGACCAGGCGGATGGTCATCTCCGAGTCGGCGCTGCGCTGGCGCAGGGCCAGCTCGCACCAGCGGCGGAAGGCAGCATCGTCAGGGGCGGCGGCGTCCGTGGCCCGTTGCAGGTCAAGTTCAAGCATCTTTGCCGGGTGCCTCTGGCTTGGCCTGACGGCCTTCGAAGCGGTCGTAGGCCTCGACGATGCGTTGCACCAGTGGGTGACGAACCACATCTTTGGGTTGGAAATGGGTAAAGCTGATACCCGGAACGTCCCGGAGCACCTCAATCACGTGCGCCAGGCCCGACTTCGTGCCACGGGGCAGGTCGACCTGGGTGATGTCACCGGTGATCACCGCCGTCGAGCCGAAGCCGATGCGGGTGAGGAACATCTTCATCTGCTCGAGCGTGGTGTTCTGGCTTTCGTCGAGGATGATGAAGCTGTTGTTCAGGGTGCGGCCACGCATGTAGGCCAGCGGGGCGATCTCGATCACCTGGCGCTCGATCAGCTTGGCCACGTGTTCGAAGCCGAGCATTTCGTACAGGGCGTCGTACAGCGGGCGCAGGTACGGGTCGATCTTCTGTGCCAGGTCACCGGGCAGGAAACCGAGCTTTTCGCCCGCTTCGACTGCCGGGCGTACCAGCAGGATGCGGCGCACTTGCTCGCGCTCCAGGGCATCCACGGCACAGGCCACGGCCAGGTACGTCTTGCCGGTACCGGCCGGGCCGATGCCGAAGTTGATGTCGTTGGCCAGGATTTCCTTGACGTACCGCTGCTGGTTGACACCGCGCGGGCGAATGTTGCCCTTGCGCGTGCGCAACGAGACGCTGACCTCGTTGACCGCCGGGTTGTCGATGTTCTCGACGGTCGACTCCTGCAGGTACAGGTGGACCGTTTCTGGCGACAAGTCGGTGGCCTTGGCCTCGCGGTAGAGGCGGCGCAGCAGTTGCTCGGCAGCGGAGGTGGTCTTGGGTTCGCCTATCAGTTCGAACTGATTGCCGCGGTTGCGGATCTCGATGGCCAGGCGTTGCTCGATGAGGCGCAGGTGCTCGTCGAACTGGCCGCACAAGTTGGCGAAACGGTGGGCCTCGAAAGGTTCGAGGATGAAACGATGAGGTTCTATGGGTGCGTTCAAGGTCGTTTTTAGCCGCCCGACGGCAATGGGTGTGAGCTCAAGAATAACCCTTGAATGGCAGTGGCGAAAGCACTGAAACGTTCAACGGTATGTAGGGCCTGTTCTGGCCTGTTCGCGGGTGAACCCGCTCCCACAGGTACTGCGCAGGTTTCAAGGCCGGTGGAGAGCCTGTGGGAGCGGGTTTACCCGCGAACAGGCCGGCACTGCTATGATGCGCACCTTTTCTTACGCATGTGTTATCCCGCCAACCATGAGCAAACGCGAACCCGCCATCTATAAAGTGATCTTCCTCAACCAGGGGCAGGTCTTCGAGATGTATGCCAAGCAGATCTACCAGAGCGACCTGTGGGGCTTCCTGGAAATCGAGGAGTTCGTCTTCGGCGAGCGCACCCAGGTGGTGGTCGACCCCAGCGAAGAGAAGCTCAAGAGCCAGTTCGAGGGCGTGATCCGCAGCTTCGTGCCGATGCATTCGATCGTGCGCATCGACGAGGTCGAGCGCTTGGGCACGGCGAAGATCAGCGAGGCCAAGGGCGGCGGCAATGTGATGCCGTTCCCCATGCCGATGCCAGAGAAGTAGGGCGTTTCAGGGAAGTGGCGAGAACGGCGAGCGCCCTTCGGCGTTCTGCAGTTCAAGCAGGTACTTGCGGAAGATCTGGCCGAGCACCTGGGTCGCGTGTTCCAGCTCGTCGCGGGGCATCTGCTCGGTCACCTCGTCGGCCATGTCCAGCGCATCTTCGGCGCCGTTGACCGCCGCCATCTTCAGCAAAATGTAGGCCTGCACGTTGTTGGCCTTGACCCCTTCGCCGCGGAAGAACATGGCGCCAAGCCGGTATTGGGCCTGGGCGTGGCCTTGCAACGAGGCCTGCTGAAACCAGTTCAGGGCCTTGTTCAGGTCTTTGGGCGTCTGGGTGTAGTAGTACTCGCCCAGTTCGAACTGCGCCTGGGCATCCCCCGTCGTCGCCGTCTGCTCGCAGGCCTTGAGGGCATTGGCGAGGTCTTCTGGCTGAACATTCAGGGTGCAGCGGCTCGTCGCTGGAATCAGCAATGAGTTACCACCCTCCGCCAGGGCCAGCAGGGGCTGAAGAAGCAACAGGCAGCCCAGGGTCAGGGCGCGGCCGGTGCGGTTCATGGGGATCGACTTACCTCTGCAAAGCTGCGGCCAATGTCTCTGGTGGCACATTATGGGATAAGCAGCGCCAACCTTACAAAGTTTTACGCGAAATTCTGTCGGGTTGGGGAAGTCAGCTAATTGTGTAGGAGCGGCCTTACGTCGCGAAAGGGCTGTAAGGGCGCTCCTACAGGGGCAAATGTGGCGGTTTACTTCAGTGCAGCAAAGGCCTTTTCAGCGGCATCCAGGGTGATCTGCAGCTCTTTGTCGCCATGGGCGATGGAGGTGAAGCCTGCCTCGAACGCGCTTGGCGCCAGGTACACGCCACCGTCGAGCATCAGGTGGAAGAAGCGCTTGAAGCGATCCGCATCGCTGGCCATCACGTCGTCGAAGGTGACGATGTCATCGGCGCCGCTGAAGTACAGGCCGAACATGGCACCCGCCTGCGTGGTGACGAACGGTACGCCAGCAGCATCGGCACGCTGTTGCAGGCCATCAAGCATGCGGCTGGTGAAATCGGTCAGTTCGGCGTGGAAGCCTGGGCGGCTGATCAGTTTCAGCGTGGTCAGGCCGGCGGCCATGGCCAGTGGGTTGCCCGACAGGGTACCGGCCTGGTAGACCGGGCCCAGCGGGGCGATGCAGCCCATGATCTCGCGCTTGCCGCCGAAGCAGCCGACCGGCATGCCGCCGCCGACGATCTTGCCGAAGGTCGACAGGTCAGGGGTGATGCCATAGTAGCCTTGAGCGCCACCTAGCGAGACGCGGAAACCGGTCATCACTTCGTCGAAGATCAACACCACGCCGTGCTTGTCGCACTGCTCGCGCAGGCCTTCGAGGAAGCCTGGGGCTGGCGGTACGCAGTTCATGTTGCCGGCGACCGGCTCGACAATGATGCACGCCACGGTCTGGCCGACGTCAGCCAGGGTTTTTTCGACTGCGGCAATGTCGTTGAACGGCAGGGTCAGGGTGTGTTTGGCGAAGTCCGCCGGCACGCCCGCCGAGCTTGGCACGCCTTGGGTCAGCAGGCCCGAGCCGGCTTTTACCAGCAGGCTGTCGGAGTGGCCGTGGTAGCAGCCTTCAAACTTGATGATGGCGTCGCGGCCGGTGTAGCCACGGGCCAGGCGGATGGCGCTCATGGTGGCTTCGGTGCCGGAGCTGACCATGCGGACCATTTCCATCGACGGCACGAGCGAGCAGACCAGGTCGGCCATCTCGGTTTCCATGGCGGTCGGCGCGCCGTAGGACAGGCCGTGTTGCAGCTGGTTGCGCACCGCATCGAGCACTTCAGGGTGGCCGTGGCCGAGGATCATCGGGCCCCAGGAACCCACGTAGTCGACGTAGCGCTTGTCGTCTTCGTCAACGACATAGGCGCCTTCGGCGTGCTTGAAGAACAGCGGCGTGCCGCCAACGCTCTTGAACGCGCGGACAGGCGAGTTGACGCCGCCCGGGATGTGCTTCTGGGCTTGGGCGAACAGGGTTTCGGAACGGGACATGGGATCTTCTCTCGAAATCAGGAAGCGAACAGGGCGTTGAAGGCACGGGCGCGGCGGGTGACTTCCTGCGCGCTATCGGTACCAAACAGGCCGTGGATCACCGCCAGCAGGTCGGCGCCATGGGCGACCAACGGGGCAGCGTTGTCGAGGGTGACGCCGCCGATCACGGCGATCGGCAGCTTGACCTGGGCGCGGGCCTGTTCCAGCAGGTCGAGGCTGGCGGCCGGTGCGCCCGGCTTGGTCACGGAGTTGAAAAAGCGACCGAAGGCCACGTAGCTGGCGCCTTCGCTGGCGGCCTGGCGGGCCAGGTCGAGCTGCGCGTGGCAGGTCGAGCCGATGATGGCGTCGCGGCCCAGCAGCGCCCGGGCCGGGGTCAGCGGGCCGTCGGTCTGGCCCAGGTGCACGCCGACACCCAGGCGCGCGGCCAGTTCGGCGTCGTCGTTGATGATCAGTTGGGTGTCGTAGCGCTCGCACAGTTGCTTCAAGGCTTCGGCTTCGCGCAGGCGACGCGCGGCGTCGTCACTCTTGTCGCGGTACTGCAACAGCCGCACCCCGCCGTCCAGGGCCGCTTCGACATGGGACAGAAAACGGCCGGCGAGCAGCTGGCTGTCGGTGATTGCGTACAGACCGCGTAGCTTCATCTGAAAGCCTCGTATCAGGAGCAGAAATCCAGGGGCAGGCGGCGCGGCACGTACTGGCCCTTGCCCAGTTGCTCGGCGTCACGCAAGGTGCGCCAGGTGTAGTCCAGGGCACTGCGCACAGCGCTTTGCAGTGCTTCGCCCAGGGCCAGTCGACCGGCCAGGGCGCTGGCCAGGGTGCAGCCGGAACCGTGGTAGCTGCCCGGCAGGCGTTGGCAGGTCCAAGTCAGGCGTTGGCCATCGCGGCTGTACAGGCGGTTGTGGATTTCGTCTTCGTCGCCGTGACCCCCGGTAATCAACAGGTGTCTACAGAACGGCAACAGTTTCTCGGCACACTCGTCGGCGGTGCCTTCAGGCAGTTCGGCGAGAATGCGCGCTTCCGGCAGGTTCGGCGTGGCGATGGTCGCTAGCGGCAGCAGGCGTTCGCGCACGGCATAGCCCACTTCGTCCTTGCCCAGGCGGCCACCACCACCGGCACGCAGGACCGGGTCGCAGACCAGCGGTAGGTGCGGGTGGGCGGCAAGCAGTTCGGCGACGGTGTCGACCATGTCGATCGAACCGAGCATGCCCAGCTTGACGGCCGCTACCGTGGAGTCAGCCAGCACGGCGTTGGCCTGGGCCAGCACCCACTCGCGGTCGAGCACGCGGAAGTCGGAAACATTGACGGTATCCTGGACGGTCAGGGCGGTCACCGCGGGTGCGGCGTGACAGCCTTGGGCGATCAGGGCTTCGATATCTGCCTGCAAGCCGGCGCCGCCACTGGGGTCGTGGCCGGAGAGACAGAGGACAACGGGGCGGGAGCTGTAGGTATTCATGGGCGGCGAGCTTACCACCAAACCCATTTGTGGGGATCGTCCTACAAACGAGTTTTGCTGATCGACTGGTCAGATTCAGGTGTTTTGCTCTGCTGAAAGTATTGATTTAGAGCCTTTTGGCCGCAATTGGAGATGGCCGATTGCCAGGTAGGAAAGCTATGCTAGAGTGCTCGGATAACTCGACAAACGGGTTCTGCCGGATTACGTCGTCTCAAACGGATGGGAGGCAACCGCGACGCGACCGGACAGGCCATGCTGGGGCTGTATGCGCTATTTGCTGATTGTGCTTCTGGGCTTGTTGCCCGTGCTGGCCGTTGCGGTCGACTTCGACGACGCTACCCGTCATCTTCCGCTGGGTGAAACCCTTCAGGTCTTCGAAGACCCTGATGGCAGTACCAGCATTGCCCAAGTCAGTGAGCCCACGTTCGCCAAGCACTTTCGGGCCCATCACGAGCCTGTGTTGAACGCTGGTTATTCCACGTCGGTGTTCTGGCTGAAGATCGACCTGCGTTACCTGCCGTCGGCCACTGCCACCCCCCGCCAATGGCTCCTGGAACTGGCCTACCCACCCCTGGATCACCTCGAGTTGTACCTGCCCGACAGCACCGGTATCTACCGCTTGGCCCAGCGCACGGGCGACGCCTTGCCTTACGCCAGCCGGCAGATCCGGCAGAACAACTACCTGTTCGAGTTGCCGCTGCCCCCAGGCCAGGCGACCACTGTGTACCTGCGCTTGCACAGCCAGGGTTCGGTGCAGGCGCCGCTGGCGCTATGGTCGGCCGAGGCCTACATGGAGGACCAGCCCACGCGCCTGTATGTATTGGGCATGATCTACGGCGTGTTGCTGGTGATGCTGGTGTACAACCTGTTCATCTACCTCAGCGTGCGGGATGTCAGCTACCTCTACTACATCCTCTACATCGCCTCGTTCGGCCTGTATCAGGTTTCGGTGAACGGTGCGGGGGGCGCCTATTTCTGGCCGGACAGCCCCTGGTGGGCGAATGCCTCGACGCCTTTGTTCATTGGCGCTGCCGGTTTGTTCGGCTGCCAGTTCGCTCGGCATTTTCTGCAACTGGGCAAAATCAGCCGTGGCTTCGACCGGTTGTTGCAGCTGTTGATGCTGGGCGGCGGGCTGGTGATGGTACTGGCCGTGAGCATGCCGTATGGCATCGCCTTGCGCATGGCCACGGTGCTGGCGTTGCTGTTCACCGTCAGCATCTTTGCCGCTGGCGTGTATGCCTGGTCGCGCGGGTTGCGGGTGGCGCGCTGGTTCATCATCGCCTGGTCGGCGTTTTTGCTGGGCGGGCTGGTCAACACCTTGATGGTGCTCGGTTACCTGCCGAACGTGTTTATCACGATGTATGCCAGCCAGTTGGGCTCGGCGCTGGAGGTGGCGCTGCTGTCGCTGGCGCTGGCCGACCGTATCAACAGCCTGCGCGAGCAACAGGCGCAGACCCTGCGTGAAACCGGTCGAACCCTGGAGCAGTTGAACCTGCAACTGGCCAGGAGCAACCGCTTGAAGGACGAGTTTCTGGCCACGGTCACCCATGAACTGCGCACCCCGATGAATGGCGTGATCGGTTCGCTGGAGCTGATGCACACCCTGCCGATGGAGGCCGAAATGGCCCAGTACCATCGGACCGCGGTCACGTCGGCCCAGAGCATGATGGACATGGTCGACGACATCCTCACCCTCTCCGAGCTGCAGGGCGGCCGCTTGCGTGTGCAGGCCGCGCCCTTCAGCCTGCGTAACATGCTGCAAGGCTTGCGAGCCGCGCACGCTGGCCAGGCGCTGGGCAAAGGGTTGTACCTGAGCCTGGACATACCTGCCGATCTGCCAGACGCGCTGCTGTCCGATGCGCAAAAACTGGCCCGTTGCCTGGGTTGCCTGCTGGACAACGGGCTGAAGTTCACGGATCAGGGTGGGGTCATGCTGCAGGTGCGCGGCCAGCGTTTGGGGCCGGACAACCTGGCGCTTACCTTCACGGTCAGTGACAGTGGCATCGGCTTTGATGATCTCGACCAGGCCACGCTTTACCAGCGTTTTTTCCAGGTTGATGGTTCCATGACCCGGCGTTATGGCGGGCTGGGCATCGGCTTGTCGATTTGCAGGCAGATGGGCGAGTTGCTGGGGGCCACGCTGTCGCATGACTCTACGCGCGGGTTGGGGAGCCGGTTCGAGCTGACGATGAAAGTCGCGATATCGCAGGTCCAGTTGCCTCCGCACTCTCAGCAGACGCGTCGCTCCTTCTAGGTGTATCGATAGCGGGCAGGACGCGTTTGGGGCTGACAGGCGCCCGCCACGGGAGGTATAGCGCCTGGGAAATCGAGCGCCGCCCGCGCGGCGCATCGCGAGCAACGCTCGCTCCTACGTTTGTTTCGGGCCAATTATTCCTGTGGGTTTTGCGCGCGTACGCCTTGGCGCATGGCTCTATATCGCGTCGTACACACCAGGCGGTCGCGCGCGCCTGCCACAGGCGTTACTGGCCCGAAACAAACGTAGGAGCGAGCGTTGCTCGCGATGCGCCGCGCGGGCGGCGCTCGGTCTCATGGGCGCTGAATGTGTAGTGGCGAGCACCTATCAGCCCTGATGCATTCTCAAGACTTGCCCCTGCGACCTACAACAACTCCAGCTTCTTCCTACGCATCTGCACAGGAGCCATGGCCAAGGCGTTGCTGGATGATACGCCTCAGCCAAGGCTAGGCAGCGCGGGTTACTGCATTCATGGTGCGTAAGCCGACAAATAGCCAAAAAGAGCGGTAATGGGCATCCAGCAGACAATCAGCCATAGAATATTTGCCCAAGTTATTTTTGAATTTTCAAACCCACACGCATCACCCTCACAAACATTGACTGATTGCTGTATCTGTACCATTGCTACCGAGAAAAAGGTGGTATACAGGAGTGTGAGCATAATCGGGATTATAGTGAAAAAGGAGAGTGGCAGGCTATCGAATACCTTTTCGGATATATAGAATTCCCAGCCTACTATCATTAGGATGGGTGCGTAAAACATCAGAGTGACACCGGTCGCACTACCCTCTACAGGCTGATTCGCTTGACTACAGCGAGCGACGATTTTTTTCATCAAGAAATATATCGTTACAGCGCCGAATATTGTACAAAGCAGTGGGGTGAGTCTAAGGCCATGCTGACCTCTAATGAGTAACCAGTGTCGATAGTACCAGTAATAAAGGTACAGGCCCATTGATAAAGAAGCCATGATTATGAGTTTTGAAATGGAAATGATATAGAGTTGTGTTTCTTGTGGGTGTGAGGTGGTTGGCGATTCGGGATGGTGCTTCTGGGCTGAGGTCATAAGGGGTGGTCTCTCAGATAGGCTATTCGATGAGGAAATTTACGGCTATCCAGATGATGCCGATGATGTTCAATGATGATGAAAAAAGTATTTTGCTTTTTAGCCTCTTAGGGAATTGTAGGTAGTCTCGCTCATCCATAATCCCTCTGCGAATACTTGAGTTTGGTGATCCGATGGCGCCAGCGATTACAGAAATTACTAGCACTCTGGAGCCAATCTTTTTCTCCCCCCATATGCCGGTCGCAAATGGAAGGCACGCACTCCGTTGGAGTGCCGAAGTCATCTCTTTATATTGGCGAGAGCAGGCGATATGAACATCAGTAGCAAGGCCGATCAAAATTAGGCATGCAGGTGTTGCTAGCAAGAATAGTCTTAGTTTTAAGTCAAGGTGCTCAATCATCTGCAAAGACCTCGAAGACTAATTCGCCTAGTTTTTCACCATATTCCATGCCGGCGACGCTGCCAGCCAAGGCACCTGCGCCAGTGATTACTACTCCACATGCGAGAGTCCCAGGTCCGAATCTCCAGCAAACATTCGCAGAGACTCTGACTGATATTTTGCCGGCCGCCCAGCCGCCAGCTAAGCCGCCAGAGAAATTACTTGCCTCAGTAACTTTGACTTTTTCGCAAGCTTTGGAGTTTCCCTCTTTACATACTTCAGAGACTTTAATTGCCGAGCCGATGCCACCAATGGTAATCCCTATACGTCCACCTGTTTTCAAATATTTGGCCATCTTGCCAGCTTATCCAAATGTGTCGCGTAGCCAGGGATCTGTGTCGGTCCTCCCGCCTTGCTCCAGTGATGGACCAAGCTTCTCGACGAGATTCCCAAGTCCCGCCGCAGACTTTGATAGTTTCCGAGGTTGAGGCGTTTGTTCAGAACGGTCGCTTTCAAGTTCGCACTCAATTGCGTAAACAGCTTTTGACGTTCTGCAAAGAACTCAGGGTGTCGAAGATGCCCGTGCTTGATGAATTGGTCTTTATGAAGATGTTCGATTTTTTGCAAAATGGTGCTGAGTTCATCCATCGACTTGGCAACCATCGCCTCGCTCACACCCATCGCCAGGCTCACATCACTGAGCAGCCCGGCAATCTCGGCCTGATGACGCATCATGAATTCGGCTTCTTCTGGTGTCAGGCTCGCCAACGCTTCCCGTGCCTGTTTCGCCGCACTCATCGCCTGTAGCTCTTCACGGGTGCACACCGGGCGCCTCTGGCCGTCGCCGATGACAAAGATTTCGCCTGCCTTAAAGCCACTCTGATACGTCGGGTTCAGCCGTTCCAGGATTGAACGCGGCAAGTTGGCCTGTGGCGCGCCGAGCTCTGCCAGGACTTCCTGGTAGGTCATGCAGCGCGGGAGGATATAAAAGCCAGGTTCCATGGCTTGCGTAGCGGGCGAGGGCTGAAACCCCTCAGGTCGGTAGCTACTGCTTGTCGGGTTACTCGTTTGGGCCTGTGGCTGTGCCTCATAGACGGTCGCAGGTGCGGGCGCTCTGCGCGGGGTCGGCCCATTGGGTGCCCGCGCAACCAAGCGATTGCTGCCTATCGGGCAACCGCACTGGACCAGTGCGCCATCCACGGCGGTCGGTATCCCGTCCTGCTTCCATCGACGTTCGCCTTCAACGATGGTCCCTTCGTTACCGCAGAGTGGGCAGGGTGTTGTTTTGTCGCCCACCAGCAGCCAGCCGCGCCCGTGTACACGCCCACGTGCCTGGCCGGCGATGCAGGTGGCACCTGTGGTGGTCTGGTCGCCGTCGAGTCCCTGGCCTTTGCCAAGGATGTTCATACGCTGGCTCATGGTTCGACGCTTCCTAAAAGGGTGGAAGCCTGAACCTAGCACTCTGGAAACAGCCCATTTCACTGGAAGAATGGTTTAGGAAACCTCCTACACGAAATGCGGATTTGGATGTCGTCCAATAATCACCGCCGCAGCCAAATGCCATCCCGATTAGTCATTTTTGTCACTTTGACTGACCCCCAGGGAGTGCTTCACTGGGGCTTTCAGGCCTGCACGGATCCAGGAGCTGCCAATGAACCTGCACCAGTACGCTGAAACCCACGAAGTCACCAACCAGCCGCCGTCCCTCGACGGCGCCAACCTGTACCGCCTTGACCAACCCTTGCAGGAGTGGTCGCGGCGTTTTGGCGCTGGCTGGGCCGAGTCGCGGATCGATGCCTACGGTGCCTTGGCCGGTGGGCCGCTGATGGCTGCGGGCTTCTTGGCCAACGCGCACAAGCCGGAATTCAGCAGCCACGACCGTTATGGCCACCGTATAGACCTGGTCGAGTTTCACCCGGCCTATCACGAGCTGATGCGCACCGCGGTCGAACATGGACTGCCCTCGTTGCCATGGGCAGAACCCTGCGCCGGTGCCCACGTAGCGCGGGCTTCGATGACCTACCTGCACAGCCAGGCCGAAGCAGGCACTGGCTGCCCCCTGACCATGACCTTCGCCGCCGTGCCGGCGCTGCGCCTTCAGCCCGAACTGGCCGAGTACTGGCTGCCGAAAATCCTGGCCTGCGAATATGACCCGCGCAACGTCGGGGACCGGCACAAGGCCGGCGTTACCCTGGGCATGGCCATGACCGAGAAGCAGGGCGGCACCGACGTGCGTGCCAACACCACGCGGGCCTACCCGGTCGGTGCGCCGGGCCCAGGCCAGGCGTATGAACTGGTCGGGCACAAGTGGTTTTGCTCGGCGCCGATGTGCGATGCCTTTCTTACCCTGGCCCAGACCGAAAAAGGCCTGAGCTGCTTCCTGTTGCCCCGCCATCGCCCGGATGACAACCGCAACCAGTTCTATATCCAGCGCTTGAAAAACAAGCTGGGCAACAGCTCCAATGCGTCCAGTGAAGTCGAGTTTCGGGGCGCCCTGGCGTGGATGGTGGGTGAAGAAGGGCGGGGTGTGCCGACCATTATCGAGATGGTCGCCATGACCCGTTTCGACTGCATGGTTGGCTCCAGTGCCCTGATGCGCCAGGCCCTCACCCAGGCCGCCCATCATTGCGCGTTCCGCAAGGTCGGCGGCCGGGTATTGCACGAGCAGCCGCTGATGCAGAACGTGCTGGCCGACCTGGCGCTGGAGAGCGAGGCGGCGCTGGCCCTGAGCCTGCGCATGGGGCAGGCCCTGGAGCAGCTCGATGACCCGCAGCAGGCGCATTTTGCCCGGCTGGTCACAGCGGTGGGCAAGTACTGGATCTGCAAGCGTGCCCCGGCAATGATCAACGAGGCCGCCGAATGCCTGGGCGGGGCCGGGTACGTCGAAGACAGCATCCTGCCGCGGTTGTACCGCGAAGCACCGGTCAACTCGACCTGGGAAGGCTCGGGCAATGTGCAGTGCCTGGATGTGTTGCGGGCGTTGTCCAAGGAGCCGGGGGTGCTGGACGCGCTGTTCACCGAGCTGGGTGATGGCCATGGCGACCCACGGCTGGCTGCGCACATTGGCAACCTCAAGGGGGCGTTCGCCGACACCACCGACATCCAGTACCGCGCCCGTCAGCTGACCGAGGACATTGCACTGGCGCTGCAGGCCAAGCTGCTGCTGGAGGCGGGTAATGCGGTGGTCAGCGATGCGTTCATCGGCAGCCGCCTGGCCGGTGGTGGTCGGGCCTATGGCGCGCTGCCGCGGGGTGTGGATGTGCAGGCGCTGGTGGCAAGGGCCACGCCGGTCTGGCAAGACTGATCAATGGGGGTGTATTTACCCACGAAGGCAGGCAAGATGGTCCACATGCATGTCCAGACAGGAAGCACAGTGTGAGCCACGCTTTTGTAGTCGTTGATACCCCAGAACAGGCCGTCGACCGTCTGGCGGCCCTGCATGAACAGGCCACCGGTGCCCTCAGCCAAGCCCTCAAGCGCTACCTCAAGGACCGAACCGAGCCCGATGCCGACGAGCGCGGGCTGTTCCGTTATCCCGCGCTGCGCCTGACCTATTACAGCCAGGGTGAGGTCGCGGCCACCACGCGTGCCTACGCCAAGGTCCAGGTCGCCGGCACCTACAGCGTCACCGTCACTCAGCCAGCCGCATTCCGTGGCTATCTGCTCGAGCAACTGCGCCCGCTCATGCACGACTACACCGTGACGGTGGAAGTGGGTGTGAGCGAGCAGAACATCCCGTACCCGTACGTGGTTGATCAGGGCGACGAACTGGCCGGCAGCGGCATCACTGCCGCCCAGCTGGCGCGGGTGTTCCCCAGCACTGACTTGTCGGCAGCCACCGACAATATCGCCGATGGCCTGTACGACTGGGACAGCACCGAAACCCTACCGCTGGCGCTGTTCGATGCCGCGCGTGTCGACTTCTCGCTGCGTCGCCTGGTGCACTACACCGGCAGCGACTGGCGGCATGTACAGCCGTGGATTTTGCTGACCAACTACCACCGCTATGTCGACCAGTTCATCAGCCATGGCCTTGAGCAACTGCGTGACGACCCGCGTTTCGTGCGCATGGTGCTGCCGGGCAACGTGGTGATCGAAAAGGGTATGGACCATGGCGAAACCCAGGCCCTGGTCGCCAGCGTGGTCTGGCACCGTTACCAGATGCCGGCCTACCACCTGATCGCCGCCGACGGCGACGGCGTGACCTTGGTCAACATCGGCGTCGGCCCTTCCAATGCCAAGAACATCACCGACCACCTGGCCGTGCTGCGCCCGCACTGCTGGCTGATGATCGGCCACTGCGGCGGCCTGCGTCAGTCGCAGACCATCGGTGACTATGTGCTGGCGCACGCGTACATGCGGCGCGACGGCATTCTTGACCGTGTGGTGCCGCCAAACATTCCGATCCCGGCCCTGGCCGAGGTGCAGATGGCCTTGCAGGAGGCGGCAGCACAGGTGACCGGCGAGCGCGGCGAACAGCTGAAAAAGCGTCTGCGCACCGGCACCGTGTTGACCTATGACGACCGTAACTGGGAACTGCGCTGGGCCCAGGAGCGGCCATTGATCAACCTGTCACGTGCAGTGGCGGTGGACATGGAGAGTGGCACCATTGCCGCCCAAGGCTATCGGTTGCGGGTGCCGTACGGCACGTTGCTGTGTGTCTCCGATAAGCCGCTGCACAGCGAGATCAAGCTGCCGGGCTCGGCCAACGCGTTCTACAACCGGGCGGTCAGCCAGCATTTGAAGATCGGCATTGCTGCCCTCGACCTGCTACGTACCGAGCTCAATTCGTTGCACTCGCGTAAACTGCGCAGCTTCGATGAGCCGCCGTTCCGCTGAGGATCCATGCCCCTGCCACCTCGTAACAAGCCGCGCCGCCCTCAGGCGCGGCCTGCCGACCCGCGTCGCCAGCCCAAGGCGCCGCCGGCAGAGCCACGCCTGATCCTGTTCAACAAGCCGTTCGACGTGCTGACCCAGTTCAGCGATGGTGAAGGGCGCGCGACCCTCAAGGACTTCATCGACATCCCGGGCGTCTACCCGGCCGGGCGGCTGGACCGCGACAGTGAAGGCCTGCTTCTGCTGACCAACCATGGCGGCCTGCAGGCGCGCATCGCCGACCCCAAGCACAAGCTGGCCAAGACTTACTGGGTACAAGTGGAAGGTGAGCCGAGCGACGAGCAGTTGCAACGCCTGCGCGAGGGGGTGACGCTCAATGACGGCCCGACCTTGCCGGCCGAGGCCCGCCGCCTGGATGAACCTGAACTGTGGCCGCGCAACCCGCCGGTACGTTTTCGCAAGAGCGTGCCGACCCATTGGCTGGAGCTGGTGATTCGCGAAGGGCGCAACCGCCAGGTGCGGCGGATGACGGCGGCGGTGGGGTTACCGACCTTGCGCCTGGTGCGGGTGCGGATTGGCGACTGGACGCTGGACGGCCTGGACCAAGGCTGTTGGCGCGAAGTCCCAGCCAAACTGCCGAGATAACGGGGAAACCTCGAAGCCTGCTCAAGTCTCTGTGGGAGCAACTCTCTTGTGGTGCTTGTTCCGGCCTCATCGCTGGCAAGCCAGCTTCCACAGGTCCCTGGCCCAGGCCCGGCTGTTACACCCCTTCCAGAAACGCCACCACCACGCTCTTGATGATAAAGGCCAGTACCCCAAGCCCCAGCACGAAGAACAGGATCAGGGTGCCAAACCGCCCGGCCTTGGACTTTTTCGCCAGGTCCCAGACGATAAAGCCCATGAAACCGATCAACACGGTGACGAGGATGATCATCATCCATTCTTCGAATACGGCGGGATCCATCAGTGTTCTCCAGGCAGGCTGAGCGCTCGATCATACGCCGGGCGATGAAGTATTCAACGCAGGTGGGTCAATGGCAGCTCGGTACTGGCCAGTACTTGGTTGAGCACGAAGCTCGAACGCACGCTGGTGACGCCTTCGATGCGGGTCAGGCTGCCGAGTAGCAATTTCTGATAGTGGTCCATGTCCGGTACGACCACCTTGAGCTGGTAGTCGGCGTCCATACCGGTGACCAGGCTGCATTCGAGCACCTGGGGCAAGTTGCGGATGGCGGCCTCGAAGGTCTCGAAGCGCTCTGGGGTGTGGCGGTCCATGCCGATCAGGACATAGGCGGTCAGGCTTAGCCCCAGCTTCTTGCGATCGAGCAGGGCAACCTGGCGCGAGATGTAACCGTCGTCCTCAAGTTGTTTGACCCGACGCGAGCACGGCGAAGGCGACAAGCCGATGCGTTCGGCCAGCTCCTGGTTGGAAATGCGCGCATCGCGCTGCAGTTCGGCGAGGATGCTCAGGTCGTAGCGGTCAAGTTTGCTCATGGAATATGCCTTTTCTGTTCAGATTGCGGTGAATTATCAATCTAAGGTGAAAAATTGCGCAAGTGCTATTTATCTGAGCAATCTTCGCAATCCTCTGTCGCCCTCTGCCCGGTATCTTTATCCACAGAATCACTGCCCGGACATCAGTCCACGGCGACACGCTCTAGGCGAGCGGTCGCGGCCCAGCCATCCAACAGGATCCGCCAGGCCCCCGGGCTACACACCGTCCAGAAGACGGCGTGAGGTGAGCCGGCGCCACAAGTGCCGAGCACGGACGACAATTCCCAAAGGGAGGCCCAACGGCCTCCCTTTTTTCATGTCCGCGATTTTAAGTTGCCGGTGTGGCCGGCGCGGTAGACTGGCAGCGGCTGCAGTCATTTTGATCAAGAGGGGCACCATGAAGTCGCGCATCTGGCAGTGGGCAGGTGTTGGTTTGGTTACGTTGAGCATCAGCCTTGGCGCTGTGGCGCAGGGGCCTGATGAGGGGCATGGCGGGGGCCATGGCGGCAACGGGCCACAGGACCCGAACGGCGCCGCCGCGGGCCGCTCCCCGCTCAACTCGCGCGACGAAGTCCGCCAGACCCAGCCACCGCGCCAGGGCTATTACCAGGACATCCCCCGGCACAATGGCGATAACCGCTATTGGCAAGCCGGTGGGCCGGGGCAGCGGCCGGGCGGTGACTGGCAGGGGCGCCCGGACGGCCATGGCAATGGCTGGGGGCCAGGGCCGCAGTATCGCCCAGGGCAGACCATCGACCGCTTCCCGGATCGCTACTGGAAGGTGCCTTACCGCGGGCACGACTACTTCTATTCGGGCGGCTATTGGTATCGACCGCACGGTGGCAGTTATATCGTCGTAGCACCGCCTTATGGGGCGCGGGTGGAGTACCTGCCGGCGTATGCCCGTGAGGTGTGGCTGGGTGGGGCGCTGTTCTTCCTGGTGGCCGATACCTATTACCAGTACCTGGCGGATAGCCGCGAGTATGTGGTGGTCAACCCGCCGATGGCTGCACCCGCGCCTGCGCCGATGGCTCCGGCGGGGGGTGGCTATGATGTGGTGGCTTATCCGATGTATGGCCAGGGGCAGGAACAGCAGGAGCAGGACCGCTACCAGTGCCACCGCTGGGCGGTGAGCCAGTCAGGCTTTGACCCAGCGACGGCGGCCTATGCACCCCCGTTGAATGTGACCGATACCTACCGGCGTGCGCTGGGGGCTTGTTTCAGCGGGCGGGGTTACAGCATCAACTGAAATTGTCGCTGAATGATCCGGCCCTATCGCCGGACAGGGTTACACCGGGTCGGCGTGCACCATCACATCCGCCTGTGGATAACGCTGGCGGATCACCTCCGATGCCGCCACGCACAAACTGTGCGCTTCATGCAGCGCCAGTTCGCCTGGCAATTCCAGGTGCAACTGCACGAACCACTGGTTGCCCGAGACCCGTGTACGCAAATCATGCACCCCCTTCACGCCAGGGATGGCCAGTACCAGCGCGGACATCGCCTCGCCTACATCGCCCGGCAGCTCCTTGTCCATCAGGATGGCGGTGCTTTCCCGCGCGATCTGCAGCGCACTCCAGAGAATGTAGAAGGCAATGCCCAAGCCGAACAGGGCATCTAGTTGCGACCAGCCAAATTGTGTCAGCAGCAACGCCAGCAAGATGCTGCCGTTCAGCAGCAGGTCTGAGCGGTAGTGCAGGGAGTCTGCCCGCACCGCAGTGGAGCCGGTCAGGCGTATGACCTTGTGCTGCAACGCCAGCAAGGCAACGGTCAAGGCCAGTGAAAGCAGCATGACCGCGATGCCGACGCCCGTGTCACCCAAGGGTTGTGGGGCTTGTAGGCGTTCGACCGCCTGTACCCCGATCAGCACCGCGCTGACTGCGATGAACAGCGCCTGGGCCATACCCGCCAAGGCCTCGGCCTTGCCGTGGCCAAACCGATGGTCATCATCGGCCGGGCGCAGGGCGTAATGCACGGCGAGCAAGTTGAGAAACGAGGCGACGGCGTCCAGTGCCGAATCGGTCAACCCGGCCAACAGGCTGACCGAGCCGCTCAGCCACCAGGCCAGCGCCTTGCTCACGACCAGGATGCTGGCCACCGCCAGTGACGCGCGGGTGGCCAAGCGCAGCAGGCGCTGGTGTTCAGCCGGGGTGATCATGCCGGGGCGATGTCCTTGTCTGGGTTAGGCAGCCGGTACCAGCTGGTAGGCGGCCAGTTGCTCGACGCTGCCACGGTGCTGGATCAGCCGCGGGTCGTTCAGCGGCAGGCGCTGGCCCAGTTCGCTTTCAAGAATGGCCTGCAGCTTGAGGTTGTCGACCTTGCCGTCCGGGCTTACCGCTTCGCGCAGTTTCTCTGGGGCGACCTGAGCTGTGCGGCCACCCGGGTAGTAGATGGCGCCGGTGGCAAAGTCGATGCCGAAGGCGATCAGCCCGGGGATCACGTAGAAGAGAATGCCGATGGCATCCATGGCGGCGACCACGGGGTCGATCTTGCCGTCGATCTGGCCGCGGCGGTCTGGGTAGAACAGCGTGCCGCAGGCCGTCAGCTGGGTCAGCAAGGTGACGATGAGGGCGCCGCCGATGACACGGGATGGGATACGCATGTAAATCTCCGAAAAGGTATTCAGCAGGGCAAGCGAAGCGCCAGCACCTGATGCTAAGACCATGATAGAGCAGGCTGGGTTCGCCGTTATACTCGCCCGACTGTTCGAGGACCACCATGATTTCATTACCGATCGATACCGTCTTGCCCGCCCTGCGCCAGGCCCTGGAAAACCGCGACGAAGCCGTGTTGGAAGCACCGCCCGGCGCCGGCAAGACGACCCGTGTGCCCTTGGCATTGCTGGACGCGCCGTGGCTGGCCGGGCAAACCATCGTGATGCTCGAACCACGCCGCCTGGCCGCCCGCGCGGCGGCCGAAAGGCTGGCCAGCGAGCTGGGTGAAAAGGTCGGGGAGACCGTGGGCTACCGCATTCGCCTGGACAGCAAGGTCGGGCCGAAGACCCGCATAGAGGTGGTCACCGAGGGTATCCTCACCCGCCGCTTGCAGGCAGACCCTGCGCTGGATGGCGTGGGGCTGTTGATCTTCGACGAGTTCCACGAACGCAACCTGGACGCTGACCTGGCCCTGGCCTTGAGCCTCAATGGGCGTGAACTGCTACGTGACGAACCGCCCCTGAAAATCTTGCTGATGTCGGCGACGCTGGAGGGCGAGCGGCTGTCGCGGCTGCTCGACGATGCGCCGGTGGTCAGCAGCGAAGGCCGCATGTACCCGGTGGATATCCGCTGGGGGCGGCCGTTCCAGCCGGGCGAGTTCATCGAGCCGCGGGTCGTCGATTGCGTGCTCCATGCGCTGGCGGACCAGACCGGCAGCGTGCTGGTATTCCTGCCCGGCCAGGCCGAAATCCGCCGCGTTCATCAGAGCCTTCAGGACATGCTGGGCGAACGTTCCGACATCCTGCTTTGCCCATTGCACGGCGAGCTCGACCTCAATGCCCAGCGTGCGGCGATCGACCCGGCCCCTGCCGGCAAGCGCAAAGTGGTGCTGGCAACCAACATCGCCGAAACCAGCCTGACCATCGACGGCGTGCGCGTGGTGGTTGATGCCGGCTTGGCACGGGTGCCGCGCTTCGACCCCGGCAGCGGCATGACGCGGCTCGACACCCAGCGTATCTCTCGCGCCAGCGCCACCCAGCGCGCCGGCCGGGCTGGACGCCTGGAGCCGGGGGTGTGCTACCGGCTGTGGTCCGAGGCCCAGCATGACCAGTTGGCGGCGCATGGCAGCGCAGAAATCCTCCAGGCCGACCTCGCTGGCCTGGCCTTGCAACTGGCCCGGTGGGGCGTCACCCCTGATCAACTGCGCTGGCTGGACCAGCCGCCAGCGGCGGCGTTCTCCCAGGCCCAGGACCTGTTGGCACGGCTCAGTGCATTCAAGGCGGGCAGCCGCGACAACCTCAGCGAGCACGGCCAGGCCATGGCCGAACTGCCGGCCCACCCACGTATCGCCCATTTGCTGCTGCGCGGGCAGGATCTAGGCTTGGCGGCCATGGCCTGTGATGTCGCGGCCTTGTTGGGTGAGCGTGATATCCAGCGCGGGGCTGGCGCCGACCTGCACAGCCGGCTGGCGCTGATCAGCGGTGAAAGCAAGGCAGCCCGAGGCGGGCAGGGCGGCGTGCAGCGTGCGCGGCAGCTGGCCCGCCAGTACCGTGGGCTGCTGCGTGGCAAGGCAGGCGCTGGGGTTGCCGACCCTGATCATCCACGCTGGTTGGGCGCACTGTTGGCACTGGCCTACCCAGACCGGGTTGCCCAGCAGCGCCGCGAGGGCGGTGCCGAGTATCGCCTGGCCAATGGCCGCGCGGCCCTGTTCGCCGAGGTCGATGCGCTGATGAAGTGCCCCTGGCTGGTGGTTGCCGACCTGGGCAGCCGCCAAGGCCAGCGGGAAGAACGCATTTACCTGGCTGCCGAGTTCGACCCCGCACTGCTGGACGACGTGCTGGCCGAGCAGGTCGAGCGTATTGATATTCTCGACTGGGACGACCGCGAGCAGGTGCTGCGCGCCGAGCGCCAGATTAAGGTCGGCGAGCTGGTGCTTAGCCGCGAGCCGTTGCCTGGCCTGGACGACGACGCCCGCGCCAGGGCCCTGCTCGGCCTGGTACGGCGTAAAGGCTTGAACCTGCTGACCTGGACGCCCGAGTTACGCCAATGGCAGGCGCGGGTGGCGTTGTTACGTCAGCTGGACCTGGACAAGACCGGGCAAAGTGAATGGCCAGACTTGAGCGACGAAGCCCTGCTGGTGAACCTGGAAGGCTGGCTGCAACCCTACTTGGGCAAGGTGTCCCGCTTGAGCCATTTTGCCGCGCTTGACCTGTCGTCGATGCTGCGCAACCAGTTGCCATGGCCCTTGCCGCAGCGCCTCGACGAATGGGCTCCGGCGCACCTGGCCGTGCCGTCCGGCTCGCACATACGGCTGGACTACAGCGAAAACCCGCCCATCCTCGCCGTGCGCCTGCAGGAGCTGTTTGGCCTGGCAGACACGCCACGCATCGCCCAAGGGCGACAGCAGGTCAAGTTGCACCTGCTATCGCCAGCACGCCGGCCCGTGCAAGTGACCCAGGACCTCGCCAACTTCTGGCGCACGACCTATGCCGAAGTGAAGAAGGACCTCAAGGGCCGGTATCCCAAGCACTACTGGCCGGATGACCCGCTGGTGGCCGAGGCCACGGCGCGGGCCAAACCGCGAGGTACCTGACCTACTGCCTTCAACCGAGCTGCTTGAGCAGGAAGGTGGCGACCACGCCTTCCTCCACGTTGAGAAATGCAATCCGGTCCCCGTTGAAATGCGGATCATTGTGCAGCGCGCCAACCCGGTGGCCCCTGTGGTCACGTAGATAGCAAACGAGGCCGTCCTCGGTCATTTGCAAGGGTTCGACTTTCCAGAAGTCGGTGACCTCGGCGTTCCAGTAGAACCCGAGGTAGCCGTTGCGGCTAACGCCCAGTTTCTTGGTGCGCGGATACCATGGAATGCAGAGGTGATAATGCAGTCGATCCTCGGTCTGGGAGTCGAAATGGAAGTCCACAGTTGGCGAGTCTTCTCGTCCTCCAACTTGCAGCCAGTCCTCTTCGGGTGTGCCCCAGGTGGGATTGTCGCTGTTGCGGCTCAACCGCAGCGGAATATTGCGGCCGCCCGACTGCATGTACAGTTTGCCGCGGAACGACTTGGCGTGGCTCGCTTGAATGTCTTCGTCCATGGTGCTTTCTCGAATTCAATTGAAGAAGCACGCACGGTAGACAGACATGGCAGGTGGGGGCACCGTGAACCTTTTCACGGCGCTGTTCTCAGCTGCTGGCAGGAGACTCCAGCAGCATGAACAGGCGGTACAGCACCACGGTGCTGAACAGCTGCAAGAAGCCGCTGAGGCTGTCCATGGCCAGTTCCATGCCGGGGGACGGCGCTGGGAAGGCCATCAGCAGCAGCCCGTCGATCAGCCAGATCGGCGCCAGTACCGCCAGCACGCAAATCATGATGCGCAGGAAGTTGCCGGTGGTCATCCGCGCACTTTCGCGCATCGACTGCACCACTGGCAGGCCCCGCAGTACCAGCAGGTACTCGGCGAACACCAGGTTGATCATGATCCACACGCCCGGGAAGATGAACAACGCCAAGCCCGCCATGATCAGCAGGGAGCTGATGAGAATCAGCAGGGCCAGCTGCGGCCACAGTTGCACGGCCCGGGCAAACAGGTCGCGCTTGGCGATCTCCTGGCCATTGCTGCGGGTGTCGAGGTAAAGGATCAGCGCAGCGCTGTACAGCGGGTACAACAGCAAGCTGACCAGCATGCCGTAGGCCGGCGACGCCTGGTCGCCCATTTGCCGGTACAGCAGCTGGGTGAGCAAGGCTTCGAGCACCACCAGCGGCAGGCACAGCGGGAGGATGTTCGGCAGGTGGCGGCGGAAGAAGTACAGGGAGTCGCGCAGAACGCTCAGCGGATTCATCGGTCAACATCGCATGGCAGTAAAAGCAGGGGTGTACTTTAGCCCAAAGCAGGCGTGTAGCTGTCACTTGCTGAAAAAAGTTTCACCGCCGAGGTGATTGAATCCAGTGCCTGAACGCCCCATCTTTGACGCTGTCCGTTGTCCCGCTTCCCCATGAGGTAGCTTCATGAACACTGAAGAACAAACCCTGATCGATAGCCTGTTCGGCCGCATCAAGCAGGCGGAAGACCCGAGCCAGCCGCGCGACGCGCAGGCCCAGGCGTGCATCGAAGCGCATGTGCGTCAGCAGCCAGCAGCGCCTTACTACATGGCCCAGGCGATCCTCGTGCAAGAAGCCGCGATCAAGCGCCTTGACGAGCAGAACAAGCAACTGGAGGCGGAGCTTAAGCAAGCTCGCGCACAGGTAGAAGCCAGCCGCGCCGGTAGCAGCACCCCGAGCAACGGTGGCGGTGGTTTTCTGTCGAGCATCTTTGGTTCGGGTGGGCGTAACACGCCACCGGCCGTGCAACCGCAGCGCCCCTCGGCGCCCGTTGCTGGCGGGGGTGGCTGGCGTGAACCGTCGGCGCCGGGCTTTAGCCCGCAGCAACCGCAGCAACAGCAGCAAGCTGGCTTTGGCGCAGCGCCGGCGCGAGGGGGCGCCAGCAGCTTCCTCGGCGGTGCGATGCAGACCGCTGCCGGCGTGGCCGGCGGGGTGTTGCTGGCCCAAGGGATCAGCAGCCTGTTCAACCACAACTCGCAGCCAGAGGAAGTGGTGGAAGTGATCAAGGAAGAGCCGACACCGGCCAGCGACAGCGGCGGCTGGAACGACCAGGGCGGGCAGCAGCAGGTGGCCGACAACGGCGGTTGGGGCAATGACCAGGGCGGTTACGCTGATACCGACTACGGCAGTGGTGACGGCGGGTTCTTCTCCGATGACGATTCCTACGTCTGACGGGTCTGGCATACTGCTGGCATTTGGGGCTGCACGGCAGCCCCGGTTCCATCAGACCATGAGGTTCCCGTGAAAAAGATCGCGTTGTTCGCCGACGTGCAGAACCTCTACTACACCGTGCGCCAGGCGCATGGCTGCCATTTCAACTACGCCGCGTTGTGGGCCGAGGTCAGCCGTGAAGGGCAGATCGTCGAAGCCGTGGCCTATGCCATCGATCGCGGTGACAGCAAGCAACAGCAGTTCCAGCAGATCTTGCGTAACCTCGGGTTCGAGGTACGCCTTAAACCGTACATCCAGCGTAGCGACGGCTCGGCCAAAGGTGACTGGGATGTGGGCATTACCCTGGATGTGATCGACGCCGCCAGCCGCGTGGACCAGGTGGTGTTGGCCTCCGGTGATGGCGACTTCGATTTGTTGCTGGAGCGGGTTATCCAGCGTCATGGTGCCGAAGCGGTGGTGTATGGCGTGCCTGGGCTTACGGCGATGTCACTGATCCGTGCTGCGAGCCGTTATGTGCCTATTGAGGGGCGGTTGTTATTGCGGCATTGAGCGCGGGGTTGGGGCGCGAGGTGGAGGGGTGTTGATGGCGTCAGGGCGAAGAGGGGCATGGCGTTAGGTTTTTAGCGCCTGGGAGATCGAGCGCCGCCCGCGCGGCGCATCGCGAGCAACGCTCGCTCCTACGTCTGTTTCGGGCCAGTCACGCCTGTGGTAGCTGCGCGCGACCGCCTTGTTTGTTCGACGCGATATCGCGCCATGCGCCAAAGGCGGTCGCGCGCATATGCCCCAGGAATAATTGGCCCGAAACAAACGTAGGAGCGAGCGTTGCTCGCGATGCGCCGCGCGGGCGGCGCTCGATCTCAAACGCCCCAAAAATCTCAAGCCAACCACCCGGGCCAACACACAACCTCAACGCACCCCCACCAAGTGTGTCGCTCATTTATTCCGGTTTTGTAACTTAAGTTTACGCAGTGACCTTTCTAAACTAAGTCACCCGTAAACGGATTTCGAGTACTTAGCCATGCCTGCCTCCCGCCGCTTCCCACTCCTGCTCATCGGTGCCTTCATGGCCCTGTACCTGGTCTGGGGGTCCACCTACCTGTTCATTCGCATCGGCGTCGAATCGTGGCCACCGATGCTCATGGCAGGCGTGCGCTTTCTGATCGCCGGGGGCCTGTTGTATGGCTTTTTGCGCTGGCGCGGTGTGCCGGCACCGACCTGGCCGCAATGGCGGGCCGCAGGGGCAATCGGCTTTCTGTTGCTCAGCTGTGGTAACGGCGGTGTGACCGTGGCCGAACACGCCGGTGTGGCGTCCGGCGTGGCGGCCTTGGCGGTAGCGACGGTGCCGCTGTTCACCCTGGTCTTCGGCCTGCTGTTCGGCCACCGCAACTCGCGGCTCGAATGGGCGGGGATCGGCCTCGGGCTGGCCGGTATCGCACTGCTCAACCTCGGCTCCAACTTGCAGGCCAGCCCGATTGGCGCGGCACTGATTCTGTTCGCGGCGGCGTCGTGGGCATTTGGTTCGGTATGGAGCAAAAGCTTGCCGCTGCCGCAGGGGCCGATGGCCAGTGCCGCCGAAATGCTGGTGGGCGGTGCTGTGTTGCTGCTCGGCAGTGTGCTGTCGGGCGAGCGCATGACCCAGATGCCCACCGCTGCCGGTTGGGGCGCGCTGGCCTACCTGGTGTTCTTCGGCTCGATCCTGGCGTTCAGTGCCTACATGTACCTGCTCAAGCATGTGCGCCCGGCGGCGGCTACCAGCTATGCCTACGTCAACCCGGCGGTGGCGGTGCTGTTGGGGATCGTCTTCGCCGGCGAACAGATCGGCGCCGAAGAATGCGTGGCCATGGCGGTGATCATTGGCGCAGTGGTGCTGATCGGCCTGCCTCAGTGGCGCAAGGCACCCGCGCCTGTGCAACCGTTGAAGGGCGAAATCTGCAAGTAGACGGGGGTGTTGCGGTAAACTTGCCGCCTTCGCTGAACCCCCTGACGGTATTGCCATGAATTTCGCCAAACTCGGCCTGATCGAACCCTTGCTGCGTACCCTGCAGCAACTGGACTACACCACCCCGACCCCGGTCCAGGCCCAGGCCATCCCCGCCGTGCTGGCCGGCCGCGACCTGATGGCTGCGGCCCAGACCGGTACCGGCAAGACCGCAGGCTTCGCCCTGCCGGTGCTGCAGCGCCTGGCGCTGGAAGGTGAGAAGGTTGCCAGCAACTCGATCCGCGCGCTGGTGCTGGTACCGACCCGCGAGCTGGCCGAGCAGGTGCACAACAATGTGCGCGAGTATGCCGAGAACCTGCCGCTGAGCACCTATGCGGTGTACGGCGGGGTGAGCATCAACCCGCAGATGATGCGCCTGCGCCGTGGCGTCGACCTGCTGGTGGCCACCCCGGGCCGCTTGCTCGACCTGTTCCGGCAGAACGCGGTGAAGTTCAACCAGGTGCAGACTCTGGTGCTCGATGAAGCCGACCGCATGCTCGACCTGGGCTTTGCCGAAGAGCTGCAGTCGGTGTACGCCGCACTGCCGCGCAAGCGCCAGACCTTGCTGTTTTCCGCGACCTTCTCGGACCAGATCCGGGTCCTCGCCGGCCTGGCCCTGAACGACCCGCTGAGCATTGAAGTCAGCCCCCGCAATGCCGCCGCCAACACGGTCAAACAGTGGTTGGTGCCTGTGGACAAAAAGCGCAAGGCCGACCTGTTCTGCCATTTGCTGCGCAAGCAGCGCTGGAGCCAGGTGCTGGTGTTTGCCAAGACCCGCAACGGTGTCGACCAGTTGGTGGAGCGCTTGTTGAGCGAGGGTATCAACGCCGACGGCATCCATGGCGATCGCCCGCAGGCCACGCGCCAACGTGCGCTGGACACCTTCAAGGCCCGTGAGATCCAGGTGTTGGTGGCGACCGATGTTGCCGCGCGTGGGCTGGATATCGACGACCTGCCGCTGGTGGTCAACCTCGACCTACCGATCGTTGCTGAAGACTATGTGCACCGCATTGGCCGCACTGGCCGCGCCGGCAACAAAGGGGAGGCGATTTCGCTGGTGTGTGCCGACGAAGTGCAGATGCTGGCGTCGATCGAGACATTGATCCGCCAGACCTTGCCGCGGCATGAAGAGCCGGACTTTATCCCAGAGCACCGCGTGCCGATGACCGATGCCAGTGGCCAGGTGATCAAGAAGCCGAAAAAGCCTAAAAAGCCGAAAGAGAACAGCGCGAAGCGTGGTTTGGGGCGCTGGATGGACAGTGCCGAGGCCGCGAGCCCGGCGCCGTCAGTGAAAGCGGTGCGTAAGGTGCCGAGCTTCAATGGTGGGCCGCGTAAGCGTAAGCCTTGAGATTTTGGGGCCGCGTTGCGGCCCTTTCGCGACACAAGGCCGCTCCTACAGGAGATCGCGTTGCCTTTGTAGGAGCGGCCTTGCGTCGCGAAAGGACCGCAAAGCGGTCCCGGCGATCTATCAGGCCGCCCCCGCCGCCACCCATTGCGCCGCCGCCCGCCCGGCGCGCAGCCCGCTGGCAAAACACGCCGTCAGCAAATACCCCCCGGTCGGCGCTTCCCAGTCCAGCATCTCGCCGGCACAAAATACCCCCGGCAATGCCTTGACCATCAACCCCTCGCTCAGCCCCTCGAAACGCACGCCGCCAGCACTGCTGATGGCCTCATCCAGCGGCCGGGTACGCACCAAGGTGATCGGCAACGCCTTGATGGCCCGTGCCAGCGCCTGTGGATCGGCGAACGTGGCCTGATCGGTCAGCTCCCGTAACAACGCCGCCTTGACCCCATCGATGCCCAACTGGCTGTGCAGGTGCTTGGCCATGGAGCGCGAGCCGCGTGGCTTGGCCAATGCCCGTGCGATGTTATCCACAGCCTTGTCCGGCAGCAGGTCGAGCAGCAGCACACCTCGGCCCTCACGCTTGATGGCCTCACGCACCGGCGCCGACCAGGCATACACCAGGCTGCCTTCGACACCTTGCGCAGTGAGGATGAACTCACCTTTGCGCGGCAGGCTGCCGGGCACGCTCAGGGCAATGTTCTTCAGCGGTGCGCCGGCAAACTTGTCTTTGAGCAAGGTGCTCCAGGCTTCGACCTCAAACCCACAGTTGCTCGGCTGCAAGGGCGAGATATCCACAGCCCGCTCAGCCAGCAGCGGCTGCCACGCACCGTCCGAACCCAGGCGCGCCCAGCTACCCCCACCCAGCGCCAGCACCACAGCGGCCGCGTGCACCTGGCGTTCACCCTGTGGATAAGCGATCCGCAGGCTGCCATCGTCATGCCAGCCCAGCCAGCGATGGCGGGTGTGGATAACTACACCGCTGTCGCGCAGGCGCTTGAGCCAGGCGCGCAGCAAGGGCGCGGCCTTCATGTCGCGCGGGAAGACCCGGCCCGAGGTACCAACGAAGGTTTCGATGCCCAGGCCGTGAATCCACTGGCGCAGCGCGTCGGCATCGAAGCCGCGCAGCAGGCCGTCAATCTCGCCTTGGCGTTCGGCGTAGCGTGCGACAAAGGCCGGGTAGGGCTCGGAATGGGTGATGTTCATGCCGCCGACACCTGCCAGCAGGAACTTGCGGCCGACCGAGGGCATGGCATCGAACACCTCGACCGCCAAGCCCGCCTGGGCCAGCGCTTCGGCGGCCATCAGGCCGGCGGGGCCGCCACCGATGACGGCAACAAGGGGAGGGGTGGAGTGGTGTAGATCGGGCATGGGGGCGGCAGGCTGTGGAAAAGAGCGCGCATTCTAGCGCAGGCCGGTAGGCGGAAGCACTGATCAAAAAATGATCAATACTCTACAGGTGGCGTAGCTAAAGGGCTGCAGCTGCTTTCCAGCAGCTTATCCACAGGCGGTTCCACAGTCATTGTGAACAACCTATGACCCGCGCCGCACTGTGGTGCAGGATGCCGTGGCGCCGTGCCAGGGCCACGCGGTCCTTGCTGTAGCCGCCACCGATCACGCCCACCACCGGGATGTCGCGGCCCAGGCACTGGCGCATCACCAATTCGTCGCGTGCCGCCAGGCCTTCATCGGTCAGTTGCAGGTAGCCCAGGGCATCGTCCTTGTGCACATCGACGCCGGCGTCGTACAGCACCAGGTCTGGCTGGTAGAGCGGCAACAGGTAGTTGAGGGCGTCTTCCACCACCTTGAGGTAGGCCGCGTCGCCCATGCCGCGGGGCAGGGGGATGTCCCAGTCGCTCTGGGCCTTGCGGGCCGGGAAGTTCTGTTCACAGTGCAGGGACACGGTGATTGCGTCGGGGGTGTCGTGCAGAATTCGCGCGGTGCCGTCGCCCTGGTGCACGTCGCAGTCGAAGATCAGCACCCGGTGCACCCGCCCAGCCTCCAGCAGGTAGCGGCTGATCACGGCCAGGTCGTTGAAGATGCAAAAGCCTGCAGGGTGGTCGTAATGGGCGTGGTGGGTGCCGCCGGCCAAGTGGCAGGCGATGCCGTGCTGCAAGGCCAGCTCGGCGCTCAGCAGCGAACCGCCCACGGCGCGCACGGTGCGCCGGGCCAGCGCCTCGCTCCAGGGCAGGCCGAGGCGACGCTGGTCCTCGCGGGACAGGTCGCCGCTCATGTAGCGTTCGATGTAGCTTCGGTCGTGGGCCAGGGCAAGGATGTCGTTGGGACAGATTTGCGGGCGCAACAGGTCCTGGTCACGGGTCAGGCCGCTGTCGACCAGGTGGTCGCGCAGCAAGCGAAACTTGTCCATCGGGAAGCGGTGCTCGGCGGGGAATTCCGGGCTGTAGTCATCGTGGTAGATCAGCGGCAACGGCATGGTCGGTTCGCAATCGGGGCCAGTGCTGATCTTGCCAGTTGTGGGGCGCCGTGCAACCGGCTTGTGATATTAGCGTGTCATTTGCCGGTGCTGGCCAGTACTCGCTGCCAATCCGGCTCGTTCAAGCGCCCGAGAATCCGCGCCTTGCCGTTGCCGTCGACCGACACGAACAGCGCACTGGCATAGCCGCTTTCCCGCTCCCCGCCCACCACCCGCTGCTGGCGCTGGAAGTGGTCGATGCAACCGTTGTGGGTCACCAACACCAGGTTGTGCCCAGGGCGTTTGCGCGCCAGGGCTTCTTCGGCGAACTGGTTGTCGCAGCTCTCCAGCCAGGCAGCGCTCGGCACGGCCTGGCCCAGAATGAAGTGCGCGGTCTGGCGAGTACGTACTTTAGGGCTGCTCAGCACATCGGTATTGCTTAAGCCCAGCGTGTGCAAACCCTGGCCGACGCGGGTGGCCGCCTGGGTGCCGGCCACGGTGATGCCGGTGGGGTCGTCCAGGCACGGCCCGGGTGCGCTGTCGCAGCGTTCGGCATGGCGGATCATCACGATCACTGCGCCTTCGGCCCAATCCTGTAGCAGGCCGCTGTCACTCAACTGTTGCTCGTTGCCAAGGTCCACGATGTGCGTCCTCGTCGCCAGCCAGGTGGTCAACGCCGCCACAACCATGCACAGGCCCAGAGCGGCACCGAGGGCCTTGCGTGACAAACGTCGCTTACGTCGGGCGTGGATGGCAGGGTGGCCTAGGGTATTGCTCGATAGCATGCGTGACTCCGATGGCATGGCCGCGCCGGGTGTGGTCGTGGCTGGCGACATTCTGGTGAGCGGCCTGTCGGGTGGTGGTGAAGGCGTTGTGAAAAATGCATTCAGGCGCCCCCGCTTGAGTGAAACCGTCGCCCGCGCCTACGCTGTAAACTGCAAGACAGCAAAACCGGAGCACGCCCGATGACCCCGATTCTTCACCTGGAAAGCGCACGGCTGGTGCTGCGCCAATGGCACGACGACGACCTGCGCGAGTTCGCCGCGCTGTGCGCCGACCCGCACGTGATGCAGTATTTTCCGGCGCCCCTGACGCGCCTGGAGGCGGCCGCACTGATCGGGCGTATCCGTGGTCATTTCAATGAGCATGGCTTTGGCCTGTGGGCGCTGGAGCGCAAAGACAGCGGCGCATTCATCGGCATGACCGGGCTGCTGAACGTCAGCTTCGATGCCGATTTTGCGCCCGCAGTAGAAATCGGCTGGCGCCTGGCGCGTCGCCACTGGGGCTTGGGGTTTGCCAGTGAAGCGGCCTGGACCTGCCTGCGTTGTGCCTTCGCCCAATTGCGCCTGGACGAGGTGGTGTCGTTCACTAGCGAGAGCAACTTGCCCTCGCAGAAAGTGATGCAGGCCATCGGCATGCAGCAGGACCCGAGCGGCAGTTTCGAACACCCGCGCCTGCCTGCCGGCCACCCGTTGCGCCCTCATGTGCTGTACCGCATCGACCGCGCACACTGGGAGCAGACCCTGCGCGGCTGAATGGATGGGCATGCGCGGTGCGAATGACAAACCCTGTATCATTCGCCTTCATGAAAGCGCTGTAGAGCCGTGTTGCCTTGCTAGGAGAACCCCCGATGAGTCATGTGTTGGACGACCTGGTCGACCTGTTGAGCCTCGAGTCCATCGAGGAGAACCTGTTCCGTGGACGCAGCCAGGACCTGGGCTTCCGCCAGTTGTACGGCGGGCAAGTGCTGGGCCAGTCATTGTCGGCGGCGAGCCAGACAGTCGAAGATGCGCGCCATGTGCATTCGCTGCACGGTTACTTTCTGCGCCCTGGCGATGCCAGTTTGCCGGTGGTCTATTCGGTGGACCGCGTGCGTGACGGCGGCAGCTTCAGCACCCGGCGGGTGACGGCGATCCAGAAGGGCCACACCATCTTCACCTGCAGCGCGTCGTTCCAGTACGACGAAGAGGGCTTCGAGCACCAGGCGCAGATGCCCGATGTGGTCGGCCCGGAAAACCTGCCCAGCGAAGTCGAACTGGCCAGTGCCATGGCTGAGCACCTGCCTGAGCGCATCCGCGACAAGGTGCTGTGCGCCAAGCCGATCGAGATCCGCCCGGTGACCGAGCGTGACCCGTTTAACCCCAAGCCCGGCGACCCGGTGAAATACGCCTGGTTCCGCGCCGACGGCAACCTGCCGGACGTGCCTGCGCTGCACAAGTACCTGCTGGCTTACGCCTCGGACTTCGGCCTGCTGACCACCGCCTTGCTGCCCCATGGCAAATCGGTGTGGCAGCGAGACATGCAGATCGCCAGCCTCGATCATTCGCTGTGGTTCCATGGCAACCTGCGCGCCGACGAGTGGTTGCTGTACGCCACCGACAGCCCGTGGGCCGGCAATGCCCGTGGCTTCTGCCGTGGCAGCATCTTCAACCAGGCCGGGCAACTGGTGGCGTCGTCGTGCCAGGAAGGCCTGATTCGCCATCGCAAGGATTGGGCATGAGCCTGGGCGAGGTACGTAACTGGGTGTTCGACATGGACGGCACCCTGACCGTGGCGGTGCATGACTTTGCGGCGATTCGCGAAGCGCTGGAGATACCGCCTGAAGACGACATCCTGACCCACCTGGCGGCCTTGCCGGCAGCGCAAGCGGCGGCCAAGCACGCCTGGCTGCTGGAGCATGAACGCGACCTGGCGCTGGCTTCGACGGCCGCGACGGGGGCGGTGGAGCTGGTGCGCGAACTGGCCGGGCGTGGCTGCCGGCTGGCGATCCTGACCCGCAATGCCCGGGAGTTGGCGCATGTCACCCTGGAGGCCATCGGCCTGGCTGACTGCTTCCCGGTGGAGCATGTGCTTGGCCGTGATGAGGCCGAACCCAAGCCTAGCCCGGATGGCCTGCTGAAGATTGCAGAGGCGTGGGGTGTGGCGCCCAGCGAACTGGTGATGGTGGGTGACTATCGGTTTGACCTGGATTGTGGGCGTGCGGCCGGGGCGCGTACCGTATTGGTCAACTTGCCGGATAACCCGTGGCCGCATCTGGTGGATTGGCATGCGGCGGATTGCCGAGCGTTGCGCGCGATGCTTGGCTGATTTTTGTGTTGGCCGTGCGGGCCTCTTCGCGGGTAAACCCGCTCCCACACGGGAGGAGGCGGCCTGCAGTGGCTATGCTGAACCGCAGTTTTTCCCTGAATGGAGACCCAGCCATGAGCAGCAAGGCCATCTACGTCCAACCTGGCGGCGGCTACGACAACGTCCAGGTCGGCACCTGCGAGGCGCCTGCGCCACAGGCCGGCGAAATCACTGTGCGTCTGCACGCCAGTTCCCTCAACTACCACGACTTCGCCGTGGTCAGCGGTATGTGGGGGCCGAGCGAGCGGCGTATCCCCATGGCCGACGGCGCCGGCGAGGTCACGGCAGTGGGGCCGGGTGTCAGCGAGTTCCAGGTCGGCGACAACGTTGTCAGTACCTTCTTCCCAGACTGGCTCGACGGCCAGGCCAATGTCGAAGGGTTTGCCCGGGTGCCGGGCGATGGCCTCGACGGCTACGCCCGTGAACAGGTCACGGCCCGCGCCACCGCCTTCACCCTGGCGCCCAAGGGCTACAGCCACGCCGAGGCGGCTACGCTCACCACCGCAGGGCTGACGGCCTGGCGTGCCTTGATGAGCGATGACCACCTCAAGCCCGGCGATACCGTGCTGGTGCAGGGCACGGGCGGGGTGTCGATCTTCGCCTTGCAGTTCGCCAAGCTGGCGGGTGCCACGGTGATCGCGACCTCGTCCAGCGATGCCAAACTCGAGCGCCTCAAGGCCCTCGGCGCCGACCACCTGATCAACTACAAGAGCACCCCGGCCTGGGGTGAGAAGGTGCGTGAGCTGACCCACAACCGCGGTGTCGACCATGTGATCGAAGTGGGCGGGCCGGCGACCCTGGAGCAGTCGATGATTGCCGCGCGCATCGGCGGGCATGTGTCGTTGATCGGCATTCTCACCGGGGTAGCGGGGCAGTTGCCGTTGGTTCAGGCACTGGTGCGGCAAATCCGCCTGCAGGGCGTGCTGGTCGGCAGCCGTGCACAGCAGCAGGCGATGGTGCGGGCGATCGATGCGAATGGCCTGCGGCCGGTGGTGGACAAGCACTTCGAACTGGAGCAGATCGTCGACGCGTTCCGCTACCAGGAGAGCAACCGGCATTTCGGCAAGATCTGCCTGACCTGGTAATCGCCATTAGAGGCTCACTCAGGCAGTAATCTGTCGCGGCTATTGGACAGGTGCAGGCACATCGCTGCCCGTGCCGCATCCGGGTCCTGGCGGCGGATGGCATTGAGTATCGCCTCATGCTCCAAGTTGGCCAGGTACGCATGCCTGGCCAGCTTGGCGCCGGCGCGTTCGGCCAGGGCCATGCGGTTGCGGGGGATCAAGCCGCTGCCGAGCTGGGCCATCATTTCGCTGAAGTACAGGTTGCCGGTGGCCTCGGCGATCAGCAGGTGAAAGCGCCGGTCGGCCTCGATGCAGCTGTCGCCAGCGGCCGCCAAATCTTGATAGTCGTCCAGCGCCTGGCGCATGCGTGCCACGTGCCCGTCGTCGCGGCGCACTGCGGCGAGGGCGGCGGCCTGGCCTTCCAGGCCGATGCGCAGCTCCAGCAGGTCGCGCACGCTGGCGGCGTTTTCGGCGCCAACGCGCAGCCCCGCTTGGGGCTGGCGCTCTATCACAAAGGTACCGATCCCGTGACGGGGCTCCACCAGCCCTGAGGCCTGCAGCTTGGACAAGGCTTCGCGCACCACGGTGCGGCTGACCCCATTTTCACGCACCAGGGTGTTTTCCGAGGGCAACTTGTCGCCTGGCTTGAAGGTGCCCAGCAAAATCTGCTGGGTCAGGCTGGAGACCAGGTCGTGGGCGCGGCTGTGGCCGCGCACGCGGGGGTGTGCTGAGTCCATGGTGTGCTCCGTGGTATCGATAGCTTGTACGACAAGTTAAAACACAAAAATATTTTCCGCTGATTTTTCTGATCGAGAAGACTGCCTCGTGCGCGGTTGTTTTTGCACGTTCGCAGCAAATGCTCATTTTTACAGCTTGTATTTTGTGCTTTTGTCGACGTTATCGATCTTGTCGTACAACTGCGCGGGGCATATGCTCCACCCCACTGTCATGTCAGACAACCCGCATAAAAACAACTAGTGGGAGATCCGCAAGTGAACGACACCCTCGCTCCGTCTGCCGGGAATGATGGCGACGCTCTGGCCAGTGCCGTGGCCAAGGTCAAGCGCCACGTCCTGCCGCTGTTCGTCATCATGTTCATCGTCAACTACCTCGACCGCGTCAACATCGGCTTCGTCCGCCCACACCTGGAAAGCGACCTGGGCATCAGCGCCGCTGCCTATGGGTTTGGCGCCGGGCTGTTCTTCATCGGCTACGCACTGTTCGAAGTGCCCTCGAACATGCTCCTGCAGCGGGTCGGCGCCCGTCTGTGGCTGACCCGCATCATGTTCACCTGGGGGCTGGTGGCCACGGCCATGGCCTTTGTCCAGACCGAAACCCAGTTCTATGTGCTGCGGTTTTTGTTGGGCGTCGCCGAGGCCGGGTTCTTCCCTGGGGTGATCTACTACTTCACCCGTTGGTTGCCCGGCGCCGAGCGCGGCAAGGCGATTGCGATTTTTCTCAGCGGCTCGGCACTGGCGTCGCTGATCTCCGGCCCGCTGGCCGGGGCCTTGATGCAAATCCAGGGCCTTGGCCTGCATGGCTGGCAGTGGATGCTGTTCATCGAAGGCATGGCCTCGGTGACGCTGTGCTTCTTCGTGTTCTTCTGGCTCGACTCTAAGCCGCAGGATGCCAAGTGGCTGAGCCAGGCCGAGCAGGATGCACTGGTGCACACCATCGACCGCGAGCAGCGTGAGCGGGAGGCTGTCGGTAGCGTCAAGACCTCGGCCTGGAGCCTGCTCAAAGACCGCCAGATCGTGCTGTTCTGCCTGATCTACTTCTGCATCCAGCTGACCATTTATGCCGCGACCTTCTGGCTGCCGAGCATCATCAAGCGCATGGGCGACCTCAGCGACCTGCAGGTTGGCTTCTTCAACTCGATCCCCTGGCTGATTTCGATCCTGGCGATGTACGCCTTCGCGTCCGGCTCCGCACGCTGGAAGTTCCAGCAGGCCTGGGTAGCCGCCGCGTTGGTGGTCGCCGCCATCGGCATGTTCATGTCCACCACCGGTGGGCCGGTGTTCGCCTTTGTCGCCATCTGTTTTGCCGCCATCGGTTTCAAGTCGGCCTCGTCGCTGTTCTGGCCGATCCCTCAGGGCTACCTGGACGCCCGCATCGCGGCGGCAGTGATTGCCCTGATCAACTCGGTCGGCAACCTCGGCGGTTTCGTGGCCCCCACCACCTTCGGCCTGCTCGAGCAGCAGACCGGCTCGATCCAGGGCGGCTTGTATGGCCTGGCGGTGACGTCGGTGCTGGCAGCCATCGCCGTGTTCTTCGTACGCACTCGCCCAAAGGGCGCTCCTTCCGATGAGCTCAAGGCGCCTTCGGCCCTGGGCCAGACCCACTGATGACTGCGAGATAAAACCATGAACATGCAGACGACTCCCGCCGTTCACACCACCACCCCCGTGGTCACCGATTTGCGCGTGATCCCGGTGGCCGGCCACGACAGCATGCTGCTCAACCTCAGTGGCGCCCATGGCCCGTACTTCACCCGCAACGTGGTAGTGCTGCGCGACAGCGCTGGCAACACTGGCCTGGGCGAGGTGCCGGGTGGCGAGAAAATTCGCCAGACCTTGGAAGATGCCCGCAGCCTGGTCGTGGGCCAGCCCATCGGCCATTACCAGCGCGTGCTCAACGCCATGCGCCAGGCCTTCGCCAACCGCGACGCCGGCGGCCGCGGCCTGCAGACTTTCGACCTGCGCATCACCGTGCACGCAGTGACAGCCATCGAATCTGCATTGCTCGACCTGCTTGGCCAGCACCTGAATGTGCCCATGGCCGCACTGCTCGGCGAAGGGCAGCAGCGCGAGGCGGTGAAGATGCTCGGTTACCTGTTCTACATCGGCGACCGCCAGCAGACCGACTTGGCCTACCGCAGCGAAGCGGAGGCGGACGATGACTGGTTCCGCGTGCGCCACGAGAAGGCCCTGACCCCGGACGCGGTCGTGCGCCTGGCCGAAGCTGCCAGGCAGCGCTATGGCTTCAGTGACTTCAAGCTCAAGGGTGGCGTACTGCGCGGTGAGGAAGAGATGGAGGCAGTGACCGCTTTGGCCGAACGCTTCCCCGATGCGCGCATCACCCTCGACCCGAACGGCGCCTGGTCGCTTAAAGAGGCCATCGCCCTGTGCCGTGACAAGCACGACGTACTGGCCTATGCCGAAGACCCCTGCGGTGCCGAAAACGGCTACTCGGGCCGCGAGGTGATGGCCGAGTTCCGTCGTGCCACTGGGCTGCCCACCGCCACCAACATGATCGCCACCGACTGGCGGCAGATGGGCCACGCGATCCAGCTGCAATCGGTGGACATCCCGCTGGCCGACCCGCACTTCTGGACCTTGCAGGGTTCGGTGCGGGTGGCGCAGATGTGCAATGACTGGGGGCTGACCTGGGGCTCGCATTCCAACAACCACTTCGACATCTCCTTGGCCATGTTCACCCAGGTGGCTGCCGCCGCGCCGGGTGAAATCACCGCCATCGACACCCACTGGATCTGGCAGGACGGTCAGCGCCTGACGCGTGAGCCGCTGCGTATCGTCGACGGCCATGTGCGCGTGCCGGCGCGGCCTGGGTTGGGTGTGGAGATCGATGAAGACCAGCTGGCCAAGGCGCACGAGTGCTACCGCAACATGGGCCTCGGGGCGCGGGATGACAGCGTGGCGATGCAGTTTCTGATACCGGGCTGGCAGTTCGACAACAAGCGCCCTTGCCTGGTGCGCTGAGCCCTTTCTAGCGCGCTACCCAAGCGCCCAACACCCTCTCTGTAGGAGCAGCCTTGTGCTGCGAAGAGGCCGGTGAACACACAGTGAATCTCTGCTGTGTTCACCGGCCTCTTCGCAGCACAAGGCTGCTCCTACAGTGCAAGAATCCGAGCCCTGACGATGCAGCTAGCGTTGCAGGGCGATGCACACCCAAATGAAAAACGATAGCTTCAGACGGCCCGATGGCGCGTTTGGACATGCCAATCGCGACATCTGGCGGGAATGGAAAAGCGTTGTCGTGATCGCACACCTGCGGGACGTTCTCGTGTAATTTTCCTACGCCTTACGGGGCTTAAATGGACCTCGAATTCTGCTGGTGCGTTGCTCTGAATGCGTGCAAAAGGCCAACAACAGCGCGTGAGTGATGTGTCATTCCGATGGACTCTCTAGGAGATAATGTTCGCCTACGCCTGCCCCCCGTCCTTCCTTGTGTCAGCAAAAAGAGAACAAGATCAATGAACACCGTGGGATCTGATGGCAACCTTGCACAAGGTTTCAAGCCACGTCATGTAACGATGCTGTCCATCGCGGGCATTATCGGTGCAGGACTATTCGTAGGCTCCGGGCACGCGATTGCCGCGGCCGGGCCAGCCACCATAATTTCTTACTTCGTGGCCGGCACCCTGGTGGTGCTGGTCATGCGCATGCTCGGCGAAATGGCCGTCGCGCACCCTGATACCGGGTCCTTCTCCACCTACGCCGACCAGGCCATTGGCCGCTGGGCTGGCTACACCATTGGCTGGTTGTACTGGTGGTTCTGGGTGTTGGTCATCCCCATCGAGGCACTGGCGGCGGGGCATGTACTGAACGCCTGGTTTCCGCAGGTGGACAGCTGGATCTTCGCACTGGCTTCGGTGCTGCTGTTGGCAGGTACCAACCTGTTCAGCGTGGCCAAGTACGGTGAGTTCGAGTTCTGGTTCGCGATTCTCAAGGTCACCGCCATCCTCGGCTTCATCGGCCTGGGCTTTGCGGCCTTGATGGGTTGGCTGCCAAACCGAGAAGTCAGCGGTTTGAGCACGTTGGTCGCCGAGCACGGCGGTTTCGCGCCCAAGGGCTGGTCTGCCGTCATCGGTGCCTTCATCACCGTGATGTTCAGCTTCATCGGTACCGAGGCCGTGACCATCGCCGCCTCCGAATCCAGCGACCCGTCCCGCAACATCGCCAAGGCCACGCGCTCGGTGATCTGGCGGATCAGCACCTTCTACATCCTGTCGATCTTCGTGATCATCTCGGTGGTGCCGTGGAACGATCCGCAATTGGCGGTGGTGGGCTCCTACCAGCGTGCGCTGGAGATCATGAACATCCCCAACGCAGCCTTCATGGTCGACCTGGTGGTGTTGGTGGCTGTTACCAGCTGCATGAACTCGTCGATCTACATTGCCTCGCGGATGATGTATTCGCTGGCCAAGCGCGGTGACGCACCGGCCTTCCTCAACAAGACCTCCAAGGTCGGCGTGCCGCGCTCGGCGGTATTTGGCAGCACCCTGATCGGCGCGGCCATCGCCATCCTCAACTACTTCGCGCCCAAAGGCGTGTTCGAGTTCCTGCTGGCCAGCTCTGGCGCCATCGCCTTGCTGGTGTACATGGTCATCGCCATCTCCCAGCTGCGCATGCGCCGCCGTCTGGAGCGCGAGAACGCCGAACTGAAGTTCCGTATGTGGCTGTTCCCATGGCTGACCTGGGCGGTGATCATATTCATCGCCGCGGCGCTGGCGGTGATGATGTATACGCCTGAGCACCGGGTGGAAGTGAGCTCGACACTGGGCCTGGCGATCGTGATTTCCTTCTTGGGGATAGTTACATCGCGCGGGCATACGCAGGCAGTGGCGGCGCGGTCGGTGAGGGGATCGGCTTAATCGTCCACGCCAAAAGTCTCACCCCTGGTGAGACGTTTACTGCGGGGATCAGCGCATCATCTCGATGTACCTGATCACCGCAGGTGCCTTTTCGAAACGCCGATGAATCAGGCTCAGCCATGAGCTGGCCTGGCAATCGGCGATACGCCGGTAATTCACCTGCGCCAGGCTGATGCGCTGCACGACCGACTCCGGCACCACGGCGATGCCCTGGCCCAACGAAACCAAGGTGATGACCGCGACCAGGCTCCCGGGTTGCGGGCCGAGCCGTGGCACGAAACCACCTTGTGCCGAGACTTCGAGCGTGCCGGAAATCTGCTCGGGGAGGATAAAGGTCTCATTGGCCAGGCGTGATGCAGGGATCTGTGGCAACTCATTGATCCGCGAGTTGGCAGGCAGGGCGAGAACGAAACCTTCCTGGTGCAGGGCGATGGCTTCCAGTTCTTCCGGCAGCTCCATCGGCGAGCGCACGTAGGCGAGGTCGAGCAGGCCATCGCGCACCTGTCCAGGCAACTCCACCATGGGTAGCTCGCGGATGTTCAGGCGTACGTCCGGGTGGCTTTCGCTAAAGCCGGTCACCTGCCGCTGCAGCATGCCCGAATACGCGGCAGAGGCTACATAGCCCATTTCGATACGCCCGCTTTCGCCGCGCCCTGCACGCTGCGCGCCCAGTTGCGCGGCATCGAATTGGCGTACGGCCTGTTCGGCTTCGATCAGCAATGCCTGGCCTGCAGCGGTGAGGTTCACCTCGCGTTGGCTGCGCTCGAACAGGCGCACGCCCAGCTCGCGCTCCATGTCCTGGATCTGCCGGCTGAGGGTAGGCGGAGCGATGCCCAGCTGTTCTGCGGCACGAGTGAAATGGCCGTGCTGGGCGACGCAGAGGAAGTAGCGGAAATGGCGGATTTCCATGCGGTGTTACCTGCAAGCTAATGACGCGGGCCACTGCGGCTAACAAGCCGTGGGGCTGATGGCGTTAGGGTGAAGACAACACTACAAGGCTGGTGCCATGGCGGCAAAGGTATCGTTGGTGCCCGTGATATAGACCCTGTGGGAGCGGGTTTACCCGCGAAGAAGGTGACGCGGTGTATGGCACCGGCTTTGCCGGTGTTCGCGGGTAAACCCGCTCCCACAGGTCCGTGCAATACCACTGAATGACACCAGGCCCCATGACAACCAGCCCGCCTTCGGAGCCTTGCCATGCCCACGCCCGCTTCCCCGCGCTTCACCCTGCTCACCGCCTCACTGGTCTGCGCCCTGATCATCCTCGACACCAACATCGTCGCCGTCAGCCTGCCCAGCATCGCCCGCGATTTGTCCGGCGCGTTCGCCGATATCGAATGGGTGGTCAGCGCCTACCTGCTGGCCTTCGCCGCCTGCCTGCTGCCCGCCGGCAGCCTGGCCGACCGCTTTGGCCGACGCCGCCTGCTGCTGATCGGCCTGGCCGTGTTCGGCATCGCCTCGCTGGCCTGCGGCGCAGCCCCCAGCTTAATGTTCCTCAACCTGGCCAGAGCGGCCAAGGGCATCGGCGCCGCCATGCTGCTGACCTCGGCACTCGCGGCCATCGGCCACCGCTTCCACGAACCCCAGGAACGCCTGCGCGCCTGGGCCTTCTGGGGTGCCTGCATGGGCGCCACCATCACCTTTGCGCCGCTGCTCGGCGGGGTGATCGCCAGCACGCTGGGCTGGCGCTGGATCTTCTACATCAACCTGCCGCTGGTGGCGGTGCTGGCCGTGATGGTACTGCGCAGCGTCGAGCCGTCCCGCGACAGCGCCGCAGCACGCCTCGACCCTTGGGGTAGCCTGACCTTCGCAGGCAGCCTGGGCTACCTGATCTGGGCAATGATCGACGCCAACCAAGTCGGTTGGGGCAGCGCCCAGACCCTGGCGCGGCTGCTGATCAGCGCATTCCTATTCGGCCTGTTCATCATGGTCGAACGCAGCCAGACACGGCCGATGATCGACCTGCGGCTGATGCGCAGCGGGCGTTTCGTGGGTGCCCTGTTGGGCATGTTCGGCTACGCGGCCTGTGCCCAGGTGATGATGACCCTGCTGCCGCTCTACCTGCAAAACGGCCTGCAACTGTCGGCCCTGGCGGCGGGGGCGGGGATGCTGCCGTTCGCCGTGGCCATGCTGCTGACACCCCGCCTAGGCATGCGCCTGGCGGCTCACCTGAGCCCCGCCCAGGTGTTCGCCCTCGGCCTGTTGCTGGTGGGCGCAGGCAACCTGCTGTGTGCCTGGGCCGCTGGCTACGGCGGCTACAGCGCTTTTGCCCTGGCCAGCGTGGTGCTGGGCGCGGGGGCAGGGCTGCTAAATGGCGATACACAGAAAAACATCATGGCCTGCGTGCCCCGTGAGCGTACCGGCATGGCCTCGGGGCTGAGCACCACCACGCGCTTCGGCGCGATCGTGTTGGCCATCGGTGTGCTCGGCGGCGTGCTGGCGGCCCGCAGTGGCCAACTGCTGCACGAGGCCATGGCCGCCGTGGCGCCCGCGCATTTGGGCGAGGTTGCCACGATGGCCACGCGCGTTGCCGCGGGCGACCTGCAGGCGGCTTTAGCCGTGCTGGACCCTGGCCTGCGTGAGGCCGTGGCGCCTTTGGCCCGCCAGGCCTTCATCGGAGGGTTTGAAGCCGTGTTGCACGTGGCAGGCGTGGCGGCGCTGCTGTTCGCGGTGCTGGTCGGCGTGTTACTGAGCCGACCTCTGCCGGCCCTGCAGGATGCACGTTTAACCGAAGGCTAGTGATGAGGCCGCGGGCGCAATGCGATTGTTTCTTCTTGACGCGCAACTAATTCATTTGGCAAATGTCATTGACTGCGCGCCAATTCAGGCTGAAGAAGGAGCTTCACATGCACGATGACGACGTAACTGCCCCAACCATCGAACTGCCTCCCGGCGTGTTCCCTCCGATGCCCGGTTATACGAATGCAGACCTGCTGTTTGTCATGAACCAGCCCATCGAAGCGCTGCTTGAACAACACAATGTCGACCCTGGCTTGATTCGCGAAACCAGCATAGCCCTGGTCAGCCATGTGTATGCGGTGTTTGAACGAGAAGATGTCGACTACCAAATCGCCACCTGGTATCAGAAGCCCTATGACGAGCCCTCCAAGCGTACGCGCAGCATCGAAAGCATCGCGGAACAATTCGGGGTATTTACATTAAGGGCTGCCGCCGACTCCTTGAAAGGCTCGCCATTGCTGCATCTGGGTAAGGACTTTTATATGACGTTCGTCAGCCTGGCGGGTACTTCCATCAAAGAGCACATTCTGAAGTTGAATGAACGCGACGACGGGGCACATTCAACGCAGGAAGAGGGCGCACGGTAAGCCTGGACGGCGGTGTGGGAGGCTCAATAGCGCGCGTGTGACGTGTGCTGCGCAGAAACCTGAAAATAAATGAGGTGTTTTCTCATTCTCGTTCGGCCTGTAGAGAAGGCCGGAATACAGGCCAGTCTGCCAGCACTCCACGGAGCGAGAAAATGAGTTCGACCCCGGTTCCACAGCGCCACCCCTTGAATCGTGCCCTGCACGGCGCCTTCTTGGGCCTGGTTGTCAGCAGCTATGCCTTGCCGTCGCTTGCACAACCCTTGGCCACTGATCACAACAACCAACTGCAGCAGTGGAACATCCCGGGGGGCCCGCTGGCGCCGGCGCTCGACCGCTTTGCGCGCCAGGCGGGCATCAGCCTGTCCTACGATGCGCAGAGCATTGGCAACCGCACGACCCAAGGCGTCCAAGGCACGCTCGAGACGCCGGCAGCACTGTCGTCATTGTTGCAGGGGACCGAGTTGCAGCCAGAGCAGCAAGGCCCGAATGCCTACCTGATCATTGCGCAAACCAAGCCTGCCGGCCCGCTCGAACTTGGCGCGACCGAGGACTATCGCCTGGCGCCCGTCATCATCAATGCCAAGGTCAAAGCCAATGCTGACGACGACGCCGACTCGGTGGTCGCCAAAGAGCTGTGGGTGGGTGGCAAAGTCGCGACCAGCATCCTCAACACGCCCGCGTCGGTGTCGGTGGTTACCCGCAAGGAAATGGAGCAGCGCAGCGTCAGCACCACCGAAGAGGCCCTGCTCTACACCCCAGGCGTCATCAGTGACTTCTACGGCTCGGATGACCGCAACGACTACTTCCAGATCCGCGGCTTCCAGGCCACCACCTACCGCGACGGCCTGACCTTAAGCTCGATGCGCGGTGTGCGCGAAGACCCCTACGCCTACGAGCGCATCGAGATTCTGCGCGGCGCCAACTCCACCCTGTTCGGCCCGGCCGACCCCGGCGGTTCGGTCAACTTCGTGACCAAACAGCCCCGCTTCGAGCAGTTCGGCCAGGGCTACGTCACTTACGGCTCCTACGACCATGCCGAGACCGGCATCGATGTTGGCGATGCGCTGAACGACGAAAAAACCGTCGCCGGCCGCTTCACCGCCAAGATGCAGAACAGCGACCGCGAGTACGACCACTCGCAAGACGACAACCGCTTCGTGATGGGTGGCCTGACCTGGGCGCCGACCGACTACACCTCGGCCACCGTCATCCTGGACTACCTGAAAACCGACAGCTCGCCCAACAGCGGTGGCTACCCGCTGGACAAGGAATACGACCGCAGCGATTTTTACGGTGAGCCCAGCTACAACTTCCACAACGTCGAACGCACCAGCCTCAGCGGCAACATCACCCACGACTTCGACAACGGCTTCGTGCTGCGCAGCAACCTGCGTTACAGCGAGCTGAGCGATGACTTCGGCTACGCCTACCTGAGCGACAGCCCTACGCGTGTTGGCACCACGATCCCACGCTACGTGTTTGGTACCGACAGCGATGCCGACCAACTTAACGGCAACCTGATGCTGCAATACGATGCCCAGTTCGAGCACATCGACAGCAGCACCCTGGTGGGCGTGGAGTACCTCGACTCGACCACCAAGCAAAGCTCCGTCTACGGCCTGGCGCCTTCCATCGATATCGCCAACCCAATCTTCACCGGCGTGCCGGGCGATATCTCGCCGTATACCCGCAAAAAGAATGACGCCACGACCAAGGCTGTTTTCCTGCAGCAGAACCTGTCGTTCTACGACCGCGTTATTGCAACTGCCGGTGTGCGTAACGACTCCATGGACCTGTCCAGCAAGGAGTACATCGGCGGCGCCTCGAGTGAAAACGACAGCTTCTCCGAAACCTCCTACCGCGGTGCGTTGACCTACATCGTCAACGATGAAGTGTCGACCTATGTGAGCATGGTGGAATCCGTTTCGCCGCCACAGGTTGGCGTTACCCCGCAAACCGGCCGGCAGTACGAAGTGGGCGTTAAGTATTCGCCCATGGGGATGGATGCGTTGTTCTCTGCAGCCATTTATGACCTGACGCAGGAGAACGTCACCATTGCCGTGGTGTTGCCGAGCGGCATCATCGAGCAGCAGACGGTGGGTGAGTCTCGCGTGCGCGGCCTGGACCTGGAAGCCAAGGCGCAGGTGACGCAAGACATCAGCGTGATCGGGGCTTATTCGTATATGGAGTCTGAAGTGCTGCGTGGGTCGTTGTATGACGGCTCGTCGCTGAAGGGTAAGGAATTCACCACGGCGCCGAAGCATTCTGCCTCGCTTTGGAGCTACTACAGCATTCCTGATACTGACGTGAGCGTTGGGCTGGGGGCGCGGTATGTGGGCGGGTATTACATGGATGCGGCCAATACCAAGAAAAGCGATGGGACCACGCTGTTTGATGCGGCTTTGAATTACAAGATTGCCAAGGGGACCGACCTTGCGCTGAATGTGAGCAATCTGTTTGATGAGCAGCATGTGGTGGGGTCGGGGACGGCGAACTATTACAACCCGGGGCGGGAGGTTACGGCTAAGTTGAGTTATAGCTGGTAAGGCGGGGGCTGGGTTGTGAGGTGCCCGCCGTATGGCGGGCACTTACGTTGGCTCCTTCACGCATGGTGAATATGGTACTGATTTAAGCAGCGGCCTAAAGGCTGGCTTTTACCTGGGCCACCGCCTCCCCAAGGCGCTCGGTGAACCCTGACTGGCCTTGATGGCTCATCACCAGGCGATCAACTGCCCGTGTCATCGCTACGTACAGCAAGCGCATCTCGTCGGCCTCATCCTCACCTTTTCCTGGCATTTCATGCAGGCGCGGGATCATCACAAAACCAAACTCCAGCCCTTTGCTGGAATGCATGCTGACGACTTTTACCGAGTTTTCGGCATAGAGCTTTGTACGCTGAGAGATCACCCTGGCACTGGTGTAAGGAATACCTGCCGCTTTTAGCGCCTCCTCAACCCAGATGGCTTGACTGGTATGTCGGTAAATCACCGCCATGTCTTCCCAGGCTCTGCCGTTTTCATGTTCTGCCCTTAACCTCATCGCCAGGCACTGTGCTTCTTGTGCTGGCTGAGAGAAGCTTAAAAGCTGTGGCATATCACCCCGACGCCCCGCACTTTGAGGTGCAAGCACCGGTACATGATCGTCTTCGGCATCACGTGCGCTTAGCAAATCCTTGGAGAATGCATGGGCCACCGAGAGTACTTCTAGGGTGTTGCGGTAATTGGTACGCAGCACTGTGGTCCGGCCAGAGGCCTTGATGCCTACGCTGGCAAAGCTGAACGCCATTTTGGCCGTGCCCGTCGTCTTGCCACGATAGATGGCTTGAGCGTCGTCATACAGTACCAACAGGTCTTCACGCTCGCGATCCACCTGATGGACGACCAAGCGAAACCACTCGGGTTTAAAGTCGTGCCCTTCGTCAATGAGGATGGCGGCGTATTGCTCTGGGGCTAGGGCGCCGCTTTCCATGTGCCGAAGCACTTCTTCTTCCAATGCTTGAACGAACTTCGCCCCTTTCATTTCAGGAAGACTTAGCTTTGCATGGGTCAGTAAACCGTGGCACCAGGCATGGAAGCCCATGATCGTTACCTTGTGGTCCTGACGGTGCTGCTGCAGTACTTGGCTCAAACGCGCGGCAAGCGTTTTGTTGAAGCACAAGACCAAAACCGGTTTGGTAGCTACGCGAGCTAGGTACAAGCAGCGATAGACCAAGATCATGGTTTTACCGCTACCAGCGACACCGTGGATCACCCGATGGCCATCGCCCATGGAACGTGCCAGCTGCTCTTGCTGAAGGTCCATCACCTTAAGCAGGCTGGGAAGGGGAGCATCTTGTTCACTGAACAACCCGAACTGAGCACGTGCCGGGTTTAACCGAATCTCGGGAAACAGGTGGTAGCGCACTCGGTCAATTTGCTCCGGCTGCAAGTGCACCGGGAACTGATGTACGAGCATCTTGCACACCTGCTGTTCGAATACCGTGCTGTCTGCAGTTTCGTACATTTCGTCTTTGCAAATTACCCGCGTGCCTTCCATCGCTGCGCCGAGCTTCTTTGCATCGAACTCTTTGCGAGTGATCTCGGTGAGGACCACCCCCCAGCTGTACGGCATGATGAGTTTGCCAGGCCGGTAAGCCCCAGGACCCTGGGTTAAGGCGCTGTCTTTTTCCAATGCCTGGACCGTTTCAAAGGCATTTTTGCGGGCTTGGGCCAGCGGGTTGATAACGGTTTTTTCCTGGCCGTCATCGTATTTTTTTACATCGCTGGCCGTCATCGAGATCAGCGAAGTGATTTTCCAGTCTTTGACCTCAAGCACTAGCAGCCCGATTTTGGGGTGCAGGAGGACGAAATCAGGTTGCAGGCCTTTTGGCCCGACTGGCACGTTGAACCAGCACAACCAGTCGTCTGAGAGCTTTTTTTCGAGTCGTTCGGCGAGTCGTTTTTCGCCTGGGGCGTCGAAGCGGCAGGCACTGAGTGCGGGGAAGAGTTGGGCCATATCCTTAGCCTCCATATCCAAAAACGACATGCACGGTAGGATTTATAGCTGCGGGGTGCAATGAAAAAGGTGAGGGAGGCGTGGATTTTTGGGGGATGCGGCAGGTTCACTGGGCGAGATAACTGGGGGAAGCAGAGCGAACAAAGAGCTGGAGACTCGGTGCGAAAAAGAGAGTCGTAGGGGCTCGTGTCACATCTTTCTTGAGCCGGGGGAAGCTGAACAAACTTAGTAACATATTGTTTTTAATGGAAAAGAAACTTTATCGACGACATCTAGGAATACCACCTGGAATACTGCTAGCCAAAAGATCCAGACTTAGACTTGTTGTGTAAGAATGCGAAATTGCCTCTCCGGCTTGAAATCGCCCTATCTCTGACGGCTATTGTCAGACTGCTAACCTCCACCCTTGCTTACGCTAGGGGGCTGGATGATGTCCCGCCAGGTCCTCAAATGCGAGCGATCAGGCCAGGCATCGCTCCTGGGAAGGATTACTGATGACGCCTTGATCGCGCGCGCTCCAAGACTCGGGGTCTGACGCACAGGTTTGGTAGGTCAATCCCCATACATCGATACCGCCAACGTCGTACAATGGCAGGCTGGATTGCGCAAGAACGACGTAAGGCATGGCCTGACGCTTTGCTCTCCACTACCATGGGGGGATGTGTTGTACATGTCGAGGCCCAGAGCGAATCATGGAGCGCTCTCTGCAAGTAGCAATGTGACTGGCCTGATTTAAGTCTGACCAATAGACTAGAACTATGGCCATAATACGAGATAAGGAAAGTGATGACAAAAATCAATGAAGAAATGTCCGGTTCTGACGTTGAGCCTATCGAGGGATTAGACAGAGATGAGGATATTTCCTTCGGCGATTATCCAATTGATACCGTACTTATTCGAAACGAAAATAGGACCGTCCATGACGTACTACGTCGTATCGAAAAGGGAAGTTTCGTGATGGATCCTGATTTTCAGCGAGATTTTATCTGGGCTGAAGATAAGCAGTGTAAATTAATAGAGTCTGTTATGATGCGGATTCCTTTGCCGGTTTTCTATTTGGCGGAAAATAGCAAGGGTAAAATGATAGTTGTAGATGGTCTTCAGAGGTTGTCGACATTCCAACGTTTTGTCAATAATGAGCTGAAGCTTAAACTTCCTCACCAAAGTGAGCTACATAACAAGTACTTTCAGGACCTTTCACCGAAACTGCAGAACAGGGTAGAAGACTGTAACTTGGTTTTGTATGTAATCGATGCCAAGGTTCCCGCGCAAGCATTGTTAGATATTTTTGAGCGAGTGAACGGTGGCGTACCTCTTACTAGACAGCAAATGCGCAACTGCCTGTATTCTGGAAAAGCTACGCGCTTCTTGAAGGAAGAAAGTAAAAATAGTAGCTTTTTAAAGTCTACTGGCGGCAGTTTAAATAAGAAGACGATGCGCGATCGCGAGCTAATTAATAGGTTTTGTGCATTTGAGCTTCTCGATACGTCTCGCTACAAAGGCGATATGGATGATTTTCTTGCTAAAGCACTGGAACGTATGAACGAGATGTCTGAGAGTGAGTTGGAGCAGCTTTCAGCACGTTTTAGAGCTAGTATGCGTAACAATTTCTTGATTTTTGCTAAGCATGCTTTCCGTAAACATTCTTCACCCTATGATACTAGGAGCGTAATTAACGCATCTCTATGGGACGTCATGTCTACAGGTTTGAGTCGTTATCCTGAATCAATAGTGGAAGCACACGCCGAGGAACTTCATGACGGTTTCTACACGCTGATGGAGAATCCGAAATTCAGAGAGGCAATTTCGTTAGGTACGAACCAAGTTGCACGCGTAAGCTCAAGATTTGAGTTGACTAGAGAGATGCTGGAGGAGGTTCTCGGTGATCAGTAAGGTAGAGTTGCGAAATTTTAAGTGTTTTCAGCATCTTAAAATGCCACTTGCTGAGTTGACGCTCTTAGCTGGATCGAATGCATCCGGAAAATCGTCATTCTTGCAATCTTTGGTAGTACTTCATCAAACCATTCGCGAAAATGAGTGGAGTAAGCGCCTGGTTCTTAATGGAGAGATTTTAAGTCTAGGTACAGTTCAGGACGTTGTTAATAAAATTCATGGTCGGAATGATTTTAGCCTCAATTTGACAGATGATGAGTCTACCTATTGTTGGGGGTTTAACGGCGAGAGAGCCGAAATGTCAATGCAGGTTAACTGTTTTCCAGGAGAGCCTATTAGTAGTGACGTGAGCTTGAACAAGCTTTTACCGATGGAAGGCAGAGAAAATCAAAAAATTTGTACTACTCTTGAAACACTCACATATATAACTGCTGAGCGAATTGGACCTCGGGATTTCTACGCTCTTGAGGACAGACGTACCATTCAAACTGTTGGTCCTAAAGGTGAACACGCTGTCAGTTGCTTGTACCGCCTGGCAGAAAAAACCGTCCATAGTAATTTATGTGTAGCTGGAACGCCTCCGACATTGATGAGGCAAGTCGAAGCGTGGATGCAAAAGTTTTTTCCAGGTTGTGGTGTTGAAATCACACCAATTGCACGGATGAATGCGGTTTCATTAGGGATAAGGACTTCTGATGAAACTGATTACCATAGACCTGTTAATGTCGGGTTCGGTCTTACACAGGTGTTGCCAATCTTAGTCGCTACATTGTCAGCTAACGAAAATGACTTGATCCTGATTGAAAACCCTGAGGTTCACTTACATCCGGCTGGACAGGCGCTGATGGGGGGATTTTTGGCAATGATTGCGAGCTCAGGAACACAGATTGTCCTGGAAACCCATAGTGATCATGTGCTGAATGGAATTAGGCGAGCGGTTCGGAGCAAAGTATTGACTCCATCTCAGGTTGCTTTGCATTTCTTCCGCCCATCTACGCCTGATATGGATCAAGTAGTTTCACCACAACTGGACGCTTCTGGAAATATTGACTTTTGGCCAGAAGGCTTTTTCGATCAGTTCGATAAGGATATGAACCACTTCGCGGGGTGGGGGGAGTGAGATGGAGCTCTTTTTCAATGATTGCTCGCTGCATGGTCAGTTTCAGGATGTAGGTAGTTTTGAGAGCTCTTTAGATGTAATCATGGCAATGCGAAGGCTGGCAAAAAAGTATGGTCGAGAGATTTACTGTCACAGGGGGTTAATGCATTCCAGAGTGACTGATCAGTTAAATCTTCCTCAGGCCATGAGTGCTATTAATAGAAGTAAAGCTATCGCTTTAGTTGGGTGGTTTAGTAAGGCTGGCCCATTTTGGGAGGATGGCCGTCGGCACTCCCCTGAAGAGTACTTAGAGTGCTCTAATGAGGTGGTGACGGATACCGCTATCGGTGAATGTGCATATTTGAGTTTTTTAAGCCAGGCTGTACAGCTCGCGAGTATGACACCATCATCCTGGCTGTCTCCACTGATAGAGGTGACCTGGCATCGAAATGAGCAGCCCGCTCAGGTCGGCAGCTTGGTCAACCACCTTGGTGCTGCGACGCTCGAATTAGAGCTGCAGAAGGCTGAGAAGCCATTACAATCCTGGGCGGAGCTTGCCAGAGTTTGTCCAGCAAAATTTGAAAATTTAATCTTCTCTGATAATACGTTTAGTCCATTGTCTGGCACTCCCTTCGTTTCAGCGGCGGCTAAAAGTATTATTGATCTCTTGAGCGTGCTTCAAAGATTCAAAGCTGCTCACATTGCAGGTAGTGGAAGAACGCGCGAAGGCGATGAGCTTTATCAGACTTATTTTACTGGCGCGCGAGCATGGTTTTCCGATTCGAGTGACAGAGAAAAGCGGGACTTCGAACAAGAGTTAAAGTTTACAGATCCTGGAAATCCTAGGGAAAAAATATCAGCACCATATCATGGAAAAGTTCAAACGCCTCAAATGCGTATACACTTCACATGGCCTGTAGCGGCTGATACTCCGCTTCATGTGCTCTATATAGGTGACAAAATTACAAAATACTGAAAGTTGAGCTAATGGAGCGCCGCCAAATTTTTGGTTGGCGTCGCCCCTACCACTAGCCAGGTGCAATTTTACTAGTTAAAGATTTTTAATTAGCTCGCACGCATCAGCCCATGAGTATGCCCCTGGAAGGGGACTGTGTTCAAAAACCATCATGTAGCGGTATTCACGGCCTGAGCATTTTTCCCAGAGCTGGCCAAGCTCAATTTTAGCTTCAGAGTCAGAGTTGTCTCTATCGCTTCCTTTTGTTTCTATGATGATAGTGAGGCCTGAGTGAAGTCGCACTATGAAATCGGGGTAGTGGTTTATCGGGCCATTTATTACAAAGCCTCGGCCGCTAGAATTCCGATGCCACCATCTAACATTGTTGGCGTCGGCAAGGTAGTCAGACATCCTTTCTTCAAGTCCATTTCCTTTTTCTTCGCGCACATATAAGGAGTTGGATGCTGCAACTGATGCTGTCTGGCGCGGAGAAATCTCAAGAGGGAATTTATAGAAAGGTTTTGTGTCCAGCTTATTAAGGCTAATTAAGTTTTTAAATTTTCGGCGCGAGAAATTTAAAATCTCTCGACGTACTCGCTGTTTTATGGCTTCAACATAGGCGTGTTGTTGCTCGAGTATTTCATCGAGTTGCCCAGCGCTGAGTCTGGCCAGGATCTTTTGGATGTAAGATTGCAGATCGGATTCAGCTAGGGGCGGCATTTTCCCAAGCCAGCTTCCAACCAAACCTGTCAACTGTCGTCTTTTTGCCTCGGCATCCAGGCTAGAGAGATAATCTTTAAGTTTGCGGACTTCATGTTCTTTCAGGCGTACACGAGTAGGCTCGTAATCGCCTTGAGACTCCCCAACTCTTAAAAGATCGATTTTAACTAGGTCGCCGCTGACAGGCGCTACAGTGAAATCATTGATGTCGCAATCTGCGAGTCTAAATTCCTGGTCTACCAGTTGAGATTTTTCTAGTAATATGTCACCTGATTCATCTGCAAAAATTAATCCAGGAGGAGCTTTTCTGAAGAACTGTGGAAGTCTCAAGTCACTAACTTCATCAATGAACTCAGGTCGGATTGAGTATAAGTCCATTACACTTCTTACCTCTCCAGGGATATAGTCGTTAAGATCTGCTGGAGTCGCAGCTTGCAATTCTTTGTTTGCTTCCACTGCGGCGCTTAAAGTCGATAATAAGAAATCAGGCTCTTTATTTGTAGTGGCGCTGTTAGAAGTCGCGAGGTCGAGTTGATTTGAGGTGCTGCTTTTATGCGAGAACAGGGACGGCTCGTTAATTTCCCAGTTTGATGTTGGGACCTTGGCTGGATATTTAGACTCTGCTCGGGCTTCGTCTTGAATTGGATCAGGTGTTCTGAAATCGGCTCGGCTGAATCCTGCGCGATTAAGCCCTGCCACAATTTTTTCGAGTGTCTGACTAAATACGCCTGATGCGGTTAATACATAACTCATGTTCAAGGGTTCATGGCCATGAGCTCGTACATACGGCTGTCTTAGAATTCGGCCGAGGATCTGTTCTACGTCTACAGGTGATGATCTATCTGCTAAGGTTGCCAATATGTAGGCAAAGGGACAGTCCCACCCTTCTTTAAGTGCATTAACTGTAATTACAAATCTTACAGGGCATGATTGAGAGTCTAGATCTATGCCGCTTAGCTCATCTTTTTCGGCGGTCTTGATTTTGATCCAGTCTTCTGGGATTCCGTGCTCTATAAGTTCGGATTTTACTTTTTCGAAAGTTTGCGCGTCAGCTTTGGCTTTGCTCTCGGCTTGGATTAGGGCTATTGGGCGAATATATGCTCCGCCAAGCTTTTCTTCTGCCTGTGCCTCTGCTTCGAGTCGCGCTCTGAGATCAATTGTGTGGGCGATTACCGAGCTTCTGTTTGGCAGGTTTCTGACAATAACTGGAAGCTTCACCATGTGCTGATTCCGCATAACCAACGCATCGACGAAGCTAATAATGTTGGCACCTGCACGCGGAGTTGCGGTAAGTTCAAAAACAAAGCTGGGATTCAAATTGCGAAGCATATCTTGAGATAGGCTGCTGGTGACGTTGTGACTTTCGTCAACTATCACCACAGGCTCTAATCCAGCCATGGATGCAACTAATGAAAAAGGGTCTACGCCGTCACTGACAGCTACGGCAGTAGAAGATAAATCATCCAGGGCGGAGTTTTCTTGATAGAGCTTTCTGTCGTCTTTGTTTTTGGCTTTTAAGCTGTCATAAGTGAGGACTGCCAAAACCAATCCATCTTCAACTTCCGCTCGAGAAAGTTGCCCCGACAAGAGGTCGCGCTTGTCCATAATGCTGACGCGACCTTCAAATAGGCGGTTGAGACTTTGTCTATAAGGGTGATTTGGATTACGCAGAGCATTGAGAACCTGCTGTAAGATTGACAGCGATGGCACTAGCCATAAGCATAAACGTGCATCACCTTGGCGCTTCTGTAGTGCCTTGAAAATGCTAGATACCGCGTGCAGCCCAATAAATGTCTTCCCTCCAGCGGTGGGGACCTTCGCACAGACTTGTGGGGCTCTGTGTGTAGGGCTTTGATAGCCTTGCATTCGGGTAGCGCCTTGAGCGTCCCAATGCGCTCGATATGCAAGTTGAGCATCATCACACGCGGTCCAGCGGCGGAGAAAAACCTCTAAATCTTCGATCACTTGGCTCTGGTAGCTGTTTAATTGCACGGTTGATTCCTCAGAGCCTAGTAATGTCGCGTGGTATTTTCTTAAATGCGATGCCGTGGCGTCGCATAAATTCTTCGCCTAGTGCAAGTTGGTCCGCATATATCAAAACGGGTCCTATTTCTCTTACTAGCTCCGCCAGAAGCTCAAGATCAAGTGTTGTTGCGGTTTGTTCCTCATAGGCAAAAAATACTTTTAAGCCATTAGCTTCGCCTAACCAATACCGGTGAGGAGTAGTATTTGAGTTGGAATTTGATGTGATTGATATCCCCTCTTGCCAAGCTACATATTCTCGAATAGCGGGCAAGCCAATCTTAGGATTCAAATTTCCATATTCGCCAAAAAGCGGTTCGCCTAGTGAGTAGTAAGTGAAAGCCCCTCCTAAGCCTGGAGTTGCTTTGCTATCTACCCCATATCCCTGTATCACTCGCTTAATACGCTCTGCTGTCAGAGAGTCTGCATAATCCATCATTTCAATTAAGATGAATCGCCTTGAGCCTTCATCTTTAAGGTTGGCTTTTAAGACGGCGTGTCCAGTGGTCCCTGATCCTGCAAATGAGTCAAGTATAATGGAGTCATGGTCTGCTGCAATATCTAGAATACGGTCGATCAAAGTACTAGGTTTTGGGGTGTCAAAAGACGAGTCGCCGGCGAAAATAGCACGCATCTCATTTTTTGAGCTACGATTGCTACCCACATCCTTTTTCCAAAGGGTTCGTGGCACTAAATTTCCAACCTCATTTAGATAACGTTTAATGCTTGGGCGTGCATCTCCCGTAGGTCCCCACCATACACGTCCTTCAGAGTCTAGCTCATGAAGTCGCTCTTCCGAAATACGCCAGAATCTGCCAGGTGGAGGTGAAAACTCTCTCCCCGTAGGACCCGAAACAGTGTAGAGCCCTTTCGAGTACGGCTTATTAGCAAATGGATCTCCAGGAATCCACGAACCATTTGGGTCGTTGTCCGGATTGTCATATATGGAATCAGACTCAGCAGTCCTTGCAAGCCTGGCCGGTACCCAGTTAGGACGTTTTGAGTATACTAAAATGTAATCATGGTCAGTTGAGAACTGACTGGCAGAGTTCCTAGGGGAGTCAGCTTTTTCCCATATAATGCATGTGACAAAATTGCTTGCGCCAAATATTTCGTCAAGAACTGGTCGTAATATGCCGACCGCGTTGTCGTCAATCGAGATCCATATGGAGCCGTCATCTGAAAGTAGGCGGTGTAGTAGTTTAAGGCGAGGGTAAATCATGCACAGCCATTTGTCTTGGCGGCTCATGTCCTCGTTTTGTTTTCCAACTACCTTCCCTAGCCACTTTTTGATTCGAGGGTCGTTTACATTGTCGTTATAAACCCACCCTTCGTTTCCTGTGTTATAGGGTGGGTCGATGTAAATGCATTTGACTTTCCCTTCAAATTCCGGAAGCAAACTCTTAAGTGCTTCAAGATTGTCACCCTGAATAACTTTGTTGTTCAGGGTGTTTTGTACGGATGAAGTTTTTGGTTGAAAAGTATAATGTGCTTGTAGAGCTCGGTAGGGTACATCCCGATGATGGTTTCGGACCTGATCTTTACCCACCCAGTGCAATGTCGGCATGGTGCTCGCCTTGTCCTCAAAAAAACGCAAACGCTTGCCCTCACGGCAGCCGGTGATTTGACACCATTGGTTACCTGCAAGGCAAGCCGATGTGTCTTCAAGTGCCGACCTCGGGTGACTACCATACCCGTGGTTGCGGGGTTCTGGACAGCTTCATCATTTTTCAATCGGTGTGATGAGGTGCGCCAGGGTGCTGAGATCAAGGTTAGGCGTCCGATGCATCAAACGCCCTTGGTTTCCCTTAAACGTTTCCAAATGAGCCGGAGAGTGAGCTGGTAATAGTATCGGGTAGCGCTCGAGTGTTCCTTTAGGTAGTGAACCTGAAACCAGCGCAGATGCTTCTGTTTCCAGGTCCAAGGATTGTCTAGCTGCCAGCGCTCCTGGATGGCTGCTTGGATGATTCGAGCTTGCCTGAGGTGTCGTTTCCGCGTGATTTTTGAGCCCGTCAGTACTCCGTTGATGAAAAGCGCCATATCGCATGGCGTAGTCATGCTCTGCTCCCAATGTAAGCGGACACCACATCGATTCGGTTATGCCCGAGTTCCAGACTGATCTGGCGACGAGCTTGCCGGTCATGCTCGCGATTCATACGATAACCGTGGCCACCATTGACCGGTGCAGCGTAGCCCGTGAGCTGCTCATAGCGTTCGCAAGCGTAAGCCGCACGCAATTCGTGGAAGCCCTTCAGTCCATACTCATGTAGGAGCTTGCGTGCAGGGAACACGCGGTGCCGTAGAAACGCAGCATAAGTCTCGCCATGCTCCAGTAGATTGCGACTGCCGGCCGGTGACGCTTTGCGCGCAACCATTAGCGCTGTTATTACCTGATCATTGGCGGCGATCCAGCGCGGCGCTAATGCACCCGAGCGGCCGCCTTTACGTTTCCTTGTTTGCGTAGCGCCTCAAATACGCTCTGTATTTGTTCGTGCTCTTGGCCATCCGGCGCACGGGTACGTACGTTGGATCGCTGCTGACCCAACGCCTGGCTCGGGCTGATGATTCTCACATTCTGATCACCGCGCAGCGCAGCGAGGGTGCGGTTAACGCTGCTCAGGCGGTTTTGCGCAGTGGCGATGCACAGTTCGCCTTGTTGGATCTGCTGACGCAGGTATGCGATGTAGTCCAGCAGCGTCTGTCGATCAATCTGGCGTGCATCGTTGTAACCGGGGCCGTCCTCCGATCGGCACCATCGCACGAAGGCTTGCCAGCGATCGCTGTGTGCTTTGACGGTGGCGAAATGGCCGTCGGCAAACAGATCTTCCAGTGCCTGCCGACCGGCGTAGCTCAGTTGGCGACCGTAGCCAAAGTTGCGACCGTCACGCCGACCGACCAGCGCCATTAGTCTTCACCTTGAGACTTGGTTTTTAGGAGCAGCAGTAGGGCTTTCCAGTGGGCGCTGACGCTGTCCAACTCCCCCCCAGTGTGCAGGGCGGACGAGAAGGGCGTTTTCGCTGTATTGCAGCGAAGCTCCTTCTTCTTGCAACTGCTCGATAAGCCGAGCGAGGTCGTTTGACTCAGATGTTGGAGCGGCGACAGCGGCGACACTGGCGACAACCCCCGCCGCATATGGATTGGCACGTGGCGACAAAGTGGCGGCAGTGGCGGCGACACTCCGTAACTCGGTCGGCGAGCCATGTTGCGCCCGATAGCGGCGCACGGCGTCATTGAGTCGGAACATGGCGCACCTCGAATCTGTCCCCGTCATTGTCCAGCCAGTTATGGGCAACCAGTTGCAGCAATAACTCGAAGGTGTGCCGCGTGCTTTTACGGGCAAAGCGAGGGCCGTTGCGTGTGATGTCGCGGAGGCGAAACGGTGGCCAGTTCTTCTTTATCAACCAGTGCAGCAGGCAGTCGGCCTCTGCGCGAAGCTTATTCAGAGGCTCCTGTTCAATCAGGCGTTGGTTCTCGGCCAAGTAGTAATCCATCATCGTAGAGGCGCGCTGAATGTGCATTTCTTCCAAGACAGTCGATTCTTCAACCACCGCCATCACGCCAGCCATGCGTAGAACGTTCGCGGCGGCTTTGCCCGCGGCAGTTTGCACGTTGACCAGCTCGCCGAATTCCCCAGACTCGCATTCAATGGTGTCGTGAATGGCAATCCATGCTTCACGGGCGCGGGGGCTCAACTCCAGTGTTACAGGGTTGAGTCCGCCGTCTTTATGGCGCGACCAAGGCTTCTGTATGAGCGCGGCAATGCGCTGCTGGTGCAGGTGCACCGTTGGATCTCGGGTCAGGTCTATGGCTTTGTACAGTCGTTGTCCAACCAGACGCTCTGGCCAACTGATCAGACAGCGTCCCAGGATGCCCTGGTCTTTGATATCAGCGTCCTGCAAGGCGGGGTTGAAGCATCAAGTGCATGCTAAGGCGGCGATCATAGGCACGCAGACTTTCTCCAGTCATCGCGCGCGACCGATCAATCGGGCTACCGTCCCACAGCGTCGACAGGTGAGTGATCGCCTTGATCATGTTGTCCTTGCTCATGGTGCTACCGCCCAAAAACTGCCCGCCCTCATCGCTGAACAGCCCCATGCTGGGCAAGCCGTGGCACAGGTTTTTGACCAGGCCCTCAATGGTCGGCTCAGTAGCGAGCAGTCTTGGTTGGACAGGTTCAGGTTGGGCGTCCAGCGCTAGCTGTGCTGACTTTTTCGAGGCCGGTGACTTCGCGGTGAGGCTCATTGCAGCTCGGTGCGCCTTGAGCTGTTCGCCATAGGCGATCCACTGCTGTCTTTCCCAGTCGCGTACGGCCTGCAGCGCAATATGGTCCACCGCGCTTTTGCGATCACCCGAGCAGGCAACCGTCAGAAAGTACAGCGACAACGGTTAAATTCGCCGTCGAGGTGAACATTTGCGTGCGCCTGGCTCGCCAAAGCTGCCGTGGCTAGAACAGATTGCGCGGCCATGGCGCAGCGGACCCCGATCACATTGGCCATGCGCTCTACGGCCGACCCCAAAAGATCGCCCAGCGCCGTGACCGGGGTGGGATGACGTGAGGGAGAGATCGGTAATTTATGGGGGCGGCTATGCAACTGCACTAAGTAAAGCGATTCTCTGGTCTACGGCACCATCATCTGCAGAGTTGTTGCTGGTGATATCGGCGTTGGTCGTGGCAGGAGGAATACCGCAAAGGTACGATGATGCAGGTTTCGTTAATGGTAGGGATGTATGTCTCACGTGCTGAGTAGCCGCCTTTGCCGGCCGAAAAGTTGATTCTGATCCTGTCCCCGAGGTAGCAGCTGTTACCCGAGTGAAATCAATGCTTTATTCCCGCAGTTGGAAGAACGCTTAAGGAATTGCCTGTGCCCATCAAAACCGACGTTTGGACTGTTGGCCTTACACCAAGCAAGCTGAGACAAAGCCAGTTACCAAGTGAGCAGCTCTTGGAAGAGATGATCGTGAGATCACCGAGCATCTTGTCGGAAGAGTGGATGCTCATAGGGCGGCAAGAAAGCACCGGGACGGGAGGGCGTATTGACCTACTGGCCATTGCACCTGACGGCAGCTTGGTATTGATCGAGCTCAAGCGAGACAGGACACCTCGCGAAGTGGTGGCGCAGACGCTTGACTATGCGACTTGGGTCGACAGCCTCACGGAAAATGAAATTGCCGAGATTTATCACCGATTCCGACCGGGACGCAGCTTGTATGAAGATTTCCTGACTCGGTTTGGCCGCGTGCTTGATGACGATGAGCTGAATAAAAGTCATCAGCTCATCATCGTCGCCACAGAGCTGGATGCAAGCAGCGAACGAATTGTGCAGTACCTCAGCAAGCGAAACGTTCCGATAAACGTGCTTTGCTTCCAAATCTTCCAGGCGGGTGAGCAACAGTTGCTTAGTCGATCCTGGTTGCTCGATCCGGTTAAGACTCAAGTGAACGCCGCGTCGGCCACCGAGAGGCATAGTGAGCCTTGGAATGGTGAGTTTTACTGCTCCTTCGGGGATTCCGGCTCGCGCTCGTGGGCTGATGCTGTGGAGTTTGGCTTTATTTCTGGTGGTGGTGGCTCGTGGTATAGCAAAACCCTCCAGCTTTTGGCTCCTGGGGATCGGGTGTGGGTAAACATTCCCCAGCGAGGTTATGTAGGCGTCGGGCGTGTCCTCGGTACGTCGGTTCCTGCCAATGAATTTACAGTGATGAAAGATGGCGATGAAAGACCGGTACTAGAGGTCGCGCAGCGTGCTAACTACCATGCTGAATTCACTGATGACGCCGAGCGTTGCGAGTATTTTGTCCCCGTCCAATGGCTGCAAACCGTTCAAACCAGCCAGGCAGTTCGAGAGATCGGAATGTTCGGAAACCAAAATACGATCTGCCGGCCTTCCACACCGAAGTGGCGGTCAACGATTGATAGGTTGAAGGAACGATTTCCGCATTTCGATGACATGCCGGCTAGCTAGGGGGAGCAAAATCTGTCCGTTGTCGCATGTAGGGGCTTCGTAAGTTGGCCTTCGCGCAACAAATCGTCGTCGCCTCGGCAAGGCTAATAATGGTGAGTGGCTGCTCTTGAATCAGGCCCAATCCGTGAGAAGCCTGAAAGCCGCGAAACCCCAAATCGGAGGCACAAAAAAAGACGCCCGAGGGCGTCTTCTTCTTAGGATTTGGTGGAGCCGGGGGGATTTGAACCCCCGTCCGCCAGTACTCCGCTGTCGGTACTACATGCTTAGCCGTGTCTACTGATTTAATCCGCAGCCGCCCGACGGGCAGGGTGCTTTGGATGAGTTGGGTAAGTTTTAGTCGCTTTGCCCCCAACGTGCTACACGACGATCCTGTTCTGTATGACAATCATTTCGGGTTTACAGGCATCCCCTGATGATTGCTGGAGCCGAAGCTACCAGGAGAGCGGGCTCAGCTGCTTACGCAGCGAGAGCGTAACCCTCGTAGTTTTCGTCATTGGCAACTATAGAAAGTTGCAACAGTGGATTTACGAGTTCTGTTACCAACTCGGCATGCACCTAGAGTTTCGCTACCGGCGTCGAATCCTAATCGGCCCCACACTAGCTCTAGCTAACGCACCTTACGGCACGTGAAGCGAGTATACGCCATTGCGCGGGCGACGTCGACAACTGGTCCGGTCGCCCGCACCAGGGGTCACGAACCGCTGCCGCCGCTGCCTTTTTCGGTTTTTTCCAGGCGCTCCAGCACTTTGCTGGTGATGGCGATGCATTCTTTGGTGTCGCCCGAGGCCTGCGCGGCCTTGGCTTTGTCGACGTGCTCGGTCAGGGCTTTGTCCAGGCCTTCGGAGGTGGCGCCTGCAGTGGCCATGCTGTCATCGATCTTTTGCAGGTTGGTGGTGCAGAGGTCGTCGGCGGCAAACACCGGCGATGCCAACAAGGTGGCGGCCGCGAACAGGGCCGATAGCGCGGTACCTTTCATGGGTGTCTCCTTCTAAGGCCTCTGGAAGGTGGGCCTGTTAAGTGGACTGCGCAGATTTGGCGTGGGTTCAATCGGGATGCTGGCAGGGCGATATGATGCGGCTGTAGGGGGATTCTGAACTTGAAACTAAATGCTTCGTGGTGGATGGGTTTGGGAATTATCCTACTGGCGCTGCAGCGGTTTCTCTGTTGTCGATGATGGGCGTTGGGGCTAGTTTCCCTGGGTCGCTGAGGTTTGGCGATCGGGTGTGAGAGCCCGTTCCATTCAAGAGATTTACCGTCATGGTAGCTGTGCGCGGGCAGGCCTTGTGCCTGGCCGGTTTTCCTCCTTGTTTGGCCGGTCTCTCACCCCGCGTACAGCTGCCACCTATTCCTGTGAGAGGGAATGGGTGGGGCCTGATGCAATCAAACGAGAGAGAAATATGAAGAAGATTGTTCCTGATCCACCCAGCCAAACGTCGCCACGTCCGTTCTATACCATCGACAACAAGGTCCCTTCACCGGAGGCGTTGCTGTACGCCATTCAGCTGATGCGCGGGATTGAAGACACCTTGGACGAATACATTTGCGGCAATGCCGGTGAGCCGGGGATCGGCATGCTGGTGAATTCGGTGCATAACGTGCAGATGAGTAGGGCGTTGGCTGAGCTGGTGTTGGCGCGCGAGCCCTGATGTTAGTCGGTTGAGGCCATTGGGGTCGCTGCGCGACCCATCGCAGGCAAGCCAGCTCCTACAGGGGGGCGTGCAGCTTTCGAGGGCAGTGATAGCCCTGAGGTAGGAGTGGGTGAGCAGGGTAATTTTGGCGCCTGTGCGATCGAGCGCCGCCCGCGCGGCGCATCGCGAGCAACGCTCGCTCCTACGTCTGTTTCGGGCCAGTCACGCCTGTGCCTGCGCGCGCGACCGCCTTGTTTGTTCGACGCGATATCGCGCCATGCGCCAAAGGCGGTCGCGCGCATATGCCCCAGGAATAATTGGCCCGAAACAAACGTAGGAGCGAGCGTTGCTCGCGATGCGCCGCGCGGGCGGCGCTCGATCTCGCAGGCGCTGAAAACGCCTTGGCGAACACACCACACACCACCACTAGCCGATGCCAGGCCTTAGATAACACGCGGGCGGGTGACGCGGTCTACCAGGTACACCAGGCCGTGGTAGTCAATGCCGCTGTGGCTCGACAACCCGATTTCGCAGGTGCGGCTGGTGGAAATGCCTTCGCTGCAATACTGCACCGCATCCTTCAGGCTGCGCAGCGCGTGGGCATTGAGCTCTGGCGTGGTGAAGCCTTTGTCACCGGCAAACCCGCAGCAGTGAATACCTTCCGGGATCACCACCTGGTTGCTGCAACGCCGCGCCAGGTCGATCAGCGCTTGGCTTTCGCCTAGGTGCTGGGTGCTGCAGGTCACGTGCACGGCCACCGGCTCGTCCTGGGGGGTGAACTCCAGTTTGTCCAGCAGGTGGGTGCGGATGAAGCGCACGGGGTCGTACAGGTCTAGGCGGGTGTCGCCCAGGTCTTGCACCAGGCGCAGGGTGCACGGGCTGGTGTCGCAGTAGATCGGGTCGAGGCCGCCGCGGCTGGCGTGCAGCAGGGCGTTGATCAGTTCCTGGCGTTTGTGCTCGGCCTGCTCTGGGTAACCTTTGGAGGCGAACGGTTGGCCGCAGCAGAGGCTGTCGGCGTTGTCGGGGAACACGACTTGGTAACCGGCTTTTTCCAGCAGGGCGCGGGTCTTGTCCAGCAGCGAGCTTTGTTCGCGGTCGGCATAGGCGGGGCCCATCACGCGCGAGACGCAGGCGGCCAGGTACACGACGCGGGGGCGGGCGTCGTTGCTCGCTGGGCCGAAGTCGATGGCGCGCAGCGGCTGGGGCATGGCGGGCGTCCATTGGGGCAGCCGGCCGTTGCTGGCGTTGCTCAGCGATGCGGTCAGGCGGCTTAGGCGTGGGGCGCCGAGCAGCTTGCGGGCGGTGTTGGCGGCGGTGAGGGTGAGGCGGGCGCCACTCAAGGCCGTGTGGAAATGGTCGGCCAGCCAGTCGGCGGTTTTTTCGTGCTCGGCGGCCTGGCTGCGCAGCTTCTTCACCAGCTCGCCGGTGTTGATGCCGACCGGGCAGCGCTGGGCGCACAGGCCGGTGGCGGCGCAGGTGTCGAGGCCTTGGTATTGATAAGTCTTGAGCAGCTCGCGGGTATCGACGCCGGCGCGTTTCTTGGCCTGGATATCACGCCACATGACGATGCGCTGGCGTGGGCTGAGGGTCAGGCCTTTGGAGGGGCACACGGGCTCGCAGAAGCCGCACTCGATGCACTTGTCGACGATTTCGTCGGCAGCCGGCAGGGGCTTGAGGTTTTTCAGGTGGATGTCTGGATCGATGCTCAACACTACGTCGGGGTTGAGGATGCCGTTGGGGTCGAGCAGGCGTTTGAGTGCCCACATCAACTGGTAGGCGTCATGGCCCCACTCCAGTTCCACGAACGGCGCCATGTTGCGCCCGGTGCCGTGCTCGGCCTTCAGCGAGCCACCGAACTCCACGGCCACCAGTTGGGCTACGTCGTCCATGAAGGCTTGGTAACGCGCGACTTCTTCGGGGCTGTTGAAGCCTTGGGTGAAGACGAAGTGCAGGTTGCCCTCAAGGGCATGGCCGAAAATGATCGCCTCGTCATAGTGGTGCTTGTCGAACAACTGGATCAGGCGGTTGACGCCCTCGGCCAGTTGCTCGACGGGGAAGGTGACGTCTTCGATGATCACTGTGGTGCCGGTCTGGCGCACGGCGCCGACGGCGGGGAAGGTGTCTTTGCGGATTTTCCACAGCTGGTTGTACACCGCTGGGTCTTCGCTGAACTCGACCTTCTGCTCCAGGGGGTAGTCGGCAATCGATGCCATTACGTGGTGCAGTTGTTCGTGCAGCAGCGTCTGGCTGGCGGCGCGGGATTCGATCAGCAGCGCGCAGGCATTGTCTGACAGGCCTTTTACCCACAGGGGCATGCCGGGCATGTTCTGCACCGAGCGCAGGCTGCGGCGGTCGAGCAGTTCGACGGCAGAAACGGGCTGGCGCTTGAGCACGGTTACCGCGCGGCAGCAGCTCTCGACGCTGGGGAAGACCAGCAAGGCGCTGGCCTTGTGTGGGTGGTCGGGCACGGTGTCGTAGGTGACGGCGCTGATGAAGCCCAGCGTGCCTTCAGACCCAACCAGCAAGTGCTGCAGGATATCGAGTGGCTGGTCGTAGTCCACCAGCGCATTGAGCGACAGGCCGGTGGTGTTCTTCAGCCGGTACTTGTGGCGGATGCGGTCTGCCAGTTCGGTGTTGGCGCGGGTTTCGCGGCCTAGGCGGGCCAGGGCTTCCAGCAGGTCGGCATGGCTGTGCTCGAAGGCCGCGACGCTGGCCGGGTCTTCGCTGTCCAGGCGGGTGCCGTCGGCCAGTACCAAGCGCAGGCCTGCGAGGGTGTGGTAGGTGTTTTGCGCAGTGCCGCAGCACATGCCGCTGGCGTTGTTGGCGACGATGCCGCCGATTTTGCAGGCGTTGATCGAGGCTGGGTCTGGGCCGATCTTGCGGCCGTAGGGGGCCAGCCAAGCGTTGGCCTGGGCGCCGATGACGCCGGGCTGCAAGCGAATTTGCTCACCCTGGCCGCGAATCTCACGGCCGTTCCAGTTGTCGCCGAGCACAATCAGTACCGAGTCGCTGATGGCCTGCCCAGACAGGCTGGTGCCGGCGGCGCGGAAGGTCACCGGTACGCGTTCGCGCTGGGCCAGTTGCAGCAGGCCGACCACTTCGTCTTCAGACTCGACGCGTACCACCAGCTTGGGGATCAGCCGATAGAAGCTGGCATCGGTGCCAAAGGCCAGGGTGGAGGTCGGGTCATCGAAACGGCGTTCGGCAGGTATCAGGCGCTCGACATCACGCAGGAACGCAGCGGGCAGGCTCATGCAATCTCCTCGCGGGGCCACGGCGTCTGGTGCGCCGCGTGCCCCGGTCAATCAGGCGGTGTTTCGTGGGGGCGCGTTCAGGCGCCCAGTTCGCGGACCAGCGAGTCGCGGGTGATTTCGCTGATCGACTTGGCACCGGTCAGTACCATGGCCACGCGCATTTCCTTCTCGAACAGTTCGAGCAGGTTCTTCACCCCGGCTTCGCCATGCACGGCGAGGGCCCAGAGGAAGGCGCGGCCGATCAGCACGGTGTCGGCGCCCATGGCGATCATGCGCACCACGTCGAGGCCGCTGCGGATGCCGGAGTCGGCGAGAATCTTCAGGTCGCCTTTCACCGCGTCGGCAATTGCCGGCAGGGCGCGGGCGCTGGACAACACGCCGTCGAGCTGGCGGCCGCCGTGGTTGGACACGACGATGCCGTCGGCACCGAACTTGACCGCGTCGCGGGCATCGTCGGCATCCAGGATGCCCTTGATGATCATCGGGCCTTCCCAGAAGTCGCGGATCCACTCCAGGTCTTTCCAGGAGATCGACGGGTCGAAGTTGTTGCCCAGCCAGCCGATGTAGTCGGCCAGGCCCGTGGGGTTGCCACGGTATTTGGAGATGTTGCCGAGGTCGTGCGGGCGGCCCATCACGCCGACGTCCCACGCCCATTCAGGGTGGGTCATGGCTTGTAGCACACGGCGCATCGGCCCGTTTTTGCCGCTCATGCCGGAGTGGGCGTCGCGGTAGCGGGCGCCGGGTACGGGCATGTCGACGGTGAACACCAGGGTCTTGACCCCGGCCGCCTTGGCCCGCTCCAGTGCATTGCGCATGAAGCCGCGGTCTTTGAGCACGTACAGCTGAAACCACATCGGCCGGTTGATGGCCGGTGCGACTTCCTCGATCGGGCACACCGACACCGTGGACATGGTGAACGGGATGCCATGGGCTGCGGCGGCGCGCGCGGCCTGGACTTCGCCACGGCGGGCGTACATGCCGGTCAGGCCGACCGGGGCCAGGGCCACGGGCATGCTCAGGGTTTCGTCGAACAGCTGGGTTTCCAGGCTGAGCTCGGACATGTTCTTCAACACGCGCTGGCGCAGGGCGATGCTGGCCAGGTCCGAGACGTTGTGGCGCAACGTGTGCTCGGCGTAGGCGCCGCCGTCGGCGTAGTGGAAGAGGAAGGGGGGCAGCTTGCGTTGGGCCGCGGCGCGATAGTCGGTAGAGGCGGAAATGATCATGGATTCTCGCAGCGTTGCTTGAGGGGATTGCCGGGCGCAGCGTGGCGCCCGGCCCCTTTCACTTTAGTGATGAACCAGCATGCCGGTCAGCCAGTAAGCCTGGATCAGGGTGATCAGGCCCACAATGGTGGCAAAGAACAGGCTGTGCTTGACGGTGAAGCGGAACAGGTCGGATTCCTTGCCCACCAGGCCGGTGGCGGCGCAGGCCACGGCAATGGATTGTGGCGAGATCATCTTGCCGGTCACGCCGCCGCTGGTGTTGGCGGCCACCAGCAGGGTGTCGTTGACCCCGATCTGGTGTGCGGTGGTGGCTTGCAGCGAGCTGAACAGGGCGTTGGACGAGGTGTCCGAGCCGGTCAGGAACACGCCCAGCCAGCCGAGGAACGGCGAGAAGAACGGGAACGCGGCGCCGGTGCCGGCCAGGACCAGGGCCATGGTCGAGGACATGCCCGAGTAGTTGGTGACGAAGGCGAAGGCCAGCACCATGCCGATCGACAGGATTGGCCAGCGCAGTTCCCAGAACGTCTCTTTGAAAGTGGTCAGACCAGTTTTGAAATTGATCTTGAGCACTGCCATGGAGATCAGCGCCGAGAGGAAGATCGCGGTGCCGGTGGCGGAGATCGGGTCGAGCTTGAACACCGCTGGCATGGCGGTCGGCGCGGCAACGATCGGCGCGGTCTTGATCACCAGTTGGTCAAGGTGCGGGATGGCGAAGTTGAACACGAAGTTGTACATCGCACCGCCTGGCGCGAATGCGGCCTTGAATGGCTTCAAAGTCCAGATGGTGACCAGCACGGTGAGGATCAGGAACGGCGACCAGGCCTTGAAGATCTCGCCGAAGCTGTAAGGGCTTGGCTGGCTGCCGCCGGATTGCACGACGGCGGCGCCGACGCTGCCTTTGGCTTGTGCGAACGAACGCTTGGGCTGCCAGACTTTGAGGAACAGGGTCAGGCAGATCAGGCTGGCCAGGGCCGAGGTGATGTCCGGCAACTCTGGGCCGATGAAGTTCGAGGTGAAGTACTGGGTAACGGCGAAGCTCAGGCCGGCGACCAGGGCGGCGGGCCAGGTTTCTTTCACGCCGCGCAGGCCGTCCATCATGAACACCAGCCAGAACGGCACGAACAGCGACAGCAGCGGCAGTTGGCGGCCGGTCATGGCGCCAATGTGGAAGGCGTCGATGCCGGTGACCTGGCCGGCCACGATGATCGGGATGCCCAGCGCGCCGAAGGCGACCGGCGCGGTGTTGGCGATCAGGCACAGGCCGGCGGCGTACAGCGGGTTGAAGCCTAGGCCAACCAGCAGTGCGGCAGTGATGGCCACCGGGGCGCCGAAGCCGGCCGCGCCTTCGAGGAAGGCACCGAAGCAGAAGCCGATCAGCAACACTTGCAGGCGCTGGTCGTCGGTGATCGACAGCACCGAGCTGCGGATCACTTCGAACTGGCCGCTCTTGACCGTGAGTTTGTACAGGAACACCGCGGCAACGATGATCCAGGCAATCGGCCAGAGGCCGTAGAGGAAGCCATAACCCGCGGCGGCGAAGGCCATGTCGACAGGCATCTGGAAGGCGAAGATCGCCACCAGGATCGACAGCGCGAGGGTGATGCTGCCGGCGACGTGGCCTTTGAGGCGGAACACGGCGAGGGCGAGGAAGAAGAACACGATAGGGATGACCGCCGCCAGTGCGGACAGGCCAAGACTACCAAGCGGGCTATAGAGTTGTTGCCAGGTTTGCATATGGGGTGACCCCTAATTGTTGTTGGTCAGCACTGGCATTGGATAATTGGTAAGACCAATTTACAATGTCTGGGCGCTAGGTTAAAAGCGCTGTCATGGGTGTGTCAATTTGTCCGACACAAAACTTTGGTCGCGTGCCGATGAGCGGGCGTCTGATGGCCTTGGAAAAACCCAGGGTGATGGGTGTGCGTGCGGCGCGGATCGGCGAGAATAGGGCCCCCTGAAATCTGCCGGGGGTTTGTGGAGAGCATGTGATGGTTTTTGATCAGGTCCGCCAACGGCGCCTGTCCGACGACATCGTCGATCGGTTGGAAGGGATGATTCTCGAAGGCACGCTGACCTCGGGCCAGCGCTTGCCGGCTGAGCGCGTTCTGGCCGAACAGTTCGGTGTGTCGCGCCCGTCACTGCGTGAGGCGATTCAGAAGCTGGTGGCCAAGGGGCTGCTGATCAGCCGCCAGGGCGGTGGCAACTTTGTCGCTGAATCGCTGGGCTCGACGTTCAGCGACCCGCTGTTGCAGTTGCTTGAGCACAGCCCTGAAGCGCAGCGCGACCTGCTCGAATTTCGCCATACCCTCGAGGCGTCCTGCGCGTATTACGCGGCCCAGCGCGCCACCGAGCCTGACCGTGCACGGCTGAAAGAGGCCTTTGACACGCTGCAGGACTGCTACACCCGCGTTGACGAAGTGACCCGGGCAGAGGAGGGCGCGGCCGATGCGCGCTTCCATTTGGCGATAGCCGAGGCCAGCCATAACGCGGTTTTGTTGCATACCATCCGCGGTTTGTTCGACCTGCTAAAGCGGAACGTGGTGACCAATATCGGTGGCATGTACCAGCAGCGGACTGAAACGCGGGACATGCTGATCAGTCAGCACCGGGAGCTGTACCTGGCGATTGTCGAGGGCAGGGCGGAGGATGCGAGGGAGGTTTCCAGCCGGCACATTTTGTATGTGCAGGAGGTGCTGGAGGAGGCGCACGAAGAGGCCCAGCGCGTGGCGCGGGCGGAGCGGCGCAGCGGGCGCTGAAGTTTGCGTTTGCAGCACGGGCCTCTTCGCGGGGCAAGCCCGCTCCCACAGGTTATGTGCAGAACCCTAACCCTGTGGGAGCGGGCTTGCCCGCGAAGAGGCCGGAACAGGCTAAAGAAGAACTAGTCTTCCTTGCCCTTGTTACGCACGGCACGCTGCAGCTCGCGGTTGGAATCGCGTTCGCGCACGGTGTCGCGCTTGTCGAATTCCTTCTTGCCCTTGCCAAGCGCAATCTCGCACTTGATCAGGTGCTTGCTCCAGTACAGCGCCAAGGCCACACAGGTGTAGCCTTTCTGCGCCACGGCCGCTTCCACCCGCTCGAGCTCGCGCTTGTTCAGCAGCAGCTTGCGTGAGCGGATAGGGTCGGCGATGACGTGGGTGCTGGCCGTGGTCAGCGGGGTGATGTGGCTGCCGAACAGCCAGGCTTCGCCATCCTTGAGCAGCACGTAGCTGTCGGTCAGGTGCGCCTTGCCGGCCCGCAGGCTCTTTACTTCCCAACCGGACAGGACCAGCCCGGCCTCGAACTTGTGTTCGATGAAGTAATCGTGTCGCGCTTTCTTGTTTTGCGCGATGGTCCCGGTCGGATGTTTCTTTTGTTTAGCCATAGGGGCGGCATTATAGGCAACTCGATGCGTGGTCGGCTATGGGATTTCGGTGTGCTTGAGCCACCGCAATGAATACCGGACAATACAGGCCCTGTCGTAGGTACAGAACCTGCTTTTGGCACGCTGCGAAGCGCCGCCACCCAGCCTTGGAAGTGACGCCTGGATGACTACCCATATTCAACGCTCCGCCCTGCTGCCGTATCCCGCCCAGGCGCTTTACGATCTGGTCAATGACGTGGCCAGCTACCCGCAATTTCTGCCGTGGTGCTCGGCATCGACGGTCATCGAGGCCAGTGACACGCACATGCGCGCCAAGCTGGAGGTTGCCAAAGGTGGCATGAGCCAGCATTTCGTCACGCGCAATGTGCTGGTGCCTGGGCAGTCCATCGAAATGAACCTGGAAGAGGGGCCGTTCTCCCAGCTGCACGGTGTGTGGGTGTTCAAGCCACTGGGCGAGAAGGCCTGCAAGATCAGCCTGGACTTGTCCTTCGATTATGCCGGGCCGCTGGTGCGGGCCACGTTGGGGCCGCTGTTCAATCAGGCCGCCAACACCTTGGTAGATGCCTTCTGCCAGCGCGCCAAGCAGCTCAATAGCTGAGTAGTGGCGCACAAAAAAGCCCGGGCCAAGGCCCGGGCTTTTTTATGACCGCCGCGCTTACTGCGGGGAGGTTTCCAGCGGTGCCGGCGTCGGGACCGGAGTGGTCTCGATGGTGTCGATCTCGCGCTGGATGGATTCTTCCACCGAACCGGGTTTGGCCGGTTTCTCTTCAGGCTGCGGCGTGGCCTGCTCTGGCTGGGTTGCCGGGCTGACCGTGGTGTCGCTGCTGCCACCGAGGATTTCCTGGTCGCGGCTCACGCCTGGCATGAAGTCGCCAGACAGGCTGACCAACTGGTCGCTTTCGTTGAAGAAAATGCTCATGCGCTCTTGCTGGCGTTTTCCGCCACCAGGCTGCAGGCTGTACAGGTAGTCCCAACGGTTGGTGTTGAACGTGTCCTGAATCAGGGGGTTGCCCATGATAAACCTTACTTGCCGTCGGGTCATTCCCGGGCGTAATTGGTCTATCATGTCCTGCGTGACGACATTGCCCTGCTGGATGTCGATTTTGTAAACCCCGGGAAACGAGCAACCGGCGAGTGCGAGCAGTCCCACTAGGGTGAGGCTGGTTAGCAAGAGCTTGGTGTTTTGCATCGGTGGGCGACTTCCACTATCTTGGCTGGACAACGTAAACCCCGATCATACCCGTATTAAGAGAAGCTGCGAAGCAGCATCGGCGAGAAAGCTGACCATGGTTGAAAATAGCGAATTACGCAAAGCCGGTCTCAAGGTTACCCTGCCTCGAGTAAAGATCCTTCAGATGCTCGATTCTACCGAGCAGCGTCACATGAGTGCCGAGGATGTCTACAAGGCCTTGATGGAAGCTGGTGAGGACGTCGGCCTGGCCACCGTCTACCGCGTGCTGACCCAGTTCGAAGCGGCGGGTCTGGTGGTTCGCCACAACTTCGACGGCGGTCATGCGGTCTTCGAACTGGCGGATGGCGGTCACCACGACCACATGGTCAACGTGGAGAACGGTGAAGTCATCGAGTTCATGGATGCTGAAATCGAGCGGCGTCAGCGCGAGATCGTGGCCGAGCATGGCTACGAGCTGGTGGACCACAACCTGGTCCTCTATGTGCGTAAGAAAAAGTAACGATTTCGATCGTTATAAATAGCAAAGGCGACCTTCGGGTCGCCTTTGTGCTTTTGGGGTAGGAGCAGCCTTGTGCTGCGAAGAGGCCGGTGAAAACACAGTAGGACTGTGCCGCTGCCACCGGCCTCTTCGCAGCACAAGGCTGCTCCTACAGGTAAGCGTAGGCCAGTCATTAAGCAGGTGAGGTGTAGGCCAGTCCATTAAGCAGTTAATGCATAGACCAGTCACTAAGCCTTGCCGCTGACTACCATCTTGCGTGCATGTGCCAGGGATTCCTTGGTCAGGTCGATGCCGCCTAGCATGCGCGCTACTTCCTCGACCCGTTCGCGTTTACCCAGGCTGGCCACCGCCGTGTGGGTGGTGTCGCTGTGGCGCACCTTGTGCACGAACAGGTGGTGATGCCCTTGTGCCGCGACCTGCGGCAGGTGGGTTACGGTCAGTACCTGGCCGCGGTCACCCAGCCGGCGCAGCAGTTGGCCGACGATCTCGGCGGTGGGGCCGCCGATGCCGACGTCGACTTCGTCGAACACCAGGGTGGGGATGCGCGAGGTCTGTGCAGTGATCACCTGGATCGCCAGGCTGATGCGTGACAGCTCGCCACCCGAGGCGACCTTGGCCAGGCCTTTGAGTGGCTGGCCGGGGTTGGCGCTCACCAGCAGTTCGATTTGCTCAAGGCCGTGGGGCGACAGGTCGTTGCCTTCGTTGGGGGTAAGCTCGATGCAGAAGCGCCCACCCGGCATACCCAGGCGTTGGACTTCTTGCTCGACGGCAACCGCCAACTGTTGCGCGGCCTGCTGGCGCAAGGCGCTCAGCTCGCGAGCCCGCTCTTTATAGTGCTGGGCATAGGCGGCCAGCTCTTCGCCCAGGCGCTCGATCGATTCGTCGCTGGCGTTCAGGCCTTCCAGCTCTTCCATCAAGCGCTGCTGCAGGTGCGGCAGTTCGGTGGGGTGCACGCGGTGTTTGCGGGCCAGGGTGTAGATAGTGTCGAGGCGCTCTTCCAGGGCCTGCAGGCGCATGGGGTCGGCGTCGAAATGATCGAGGAAGCGGTTGAGCTCGCCCACGGCTTCTTCGACCTGAATCTGCGCGCTCGCAATCAGGTTGGCGGCTTCGCCCAGCGCCTTGGGTGAGTTGCTGGCGGCGCCCAGCCGATTGAGGCTGGAGGTGAGGGCGCTGAGCACGTTGCCCGAGTCGCTCTCGCTGCACTGGTCGATGACCTGGCGGCAGATGCCGAACAGGGCTTCGGCATTGGTCAGGTTTTTGTGTTCCTGCTCCAACTGCACCAGCTCGTTTTCGCCCAGGCCGAGGTTATCCAGCTCCTCGAGCTGATAGCTCAGCAGCTGGTGGCGGGCGCGTTGCTCGTCACCGGAATTGGACAGGCGCTCCAGCTCTAGGCGGGTCTGGTTCCAGCGCTTGGCGGCCAGTTGCACCTGGCGGGCCAGGTCGATGGCGCCGGCGTACTCATCCAGCAGGCGCCGATGGGTGTCGGTTTTGAGCAGCGACTGGTGCTCGTGCTGGCTGTGGATGTCGATCAGCAGTTCGCCAAGCGATTTGAGGTCGCTGAGTGGGCAAGGCGTGCCATTGATATAGCCACGGCTGCGGCCTTCAGCGGTGATCACCCGGCGCAGGATGCACGGGCCGTCGTTGTCCAGGTCGCGCTCGGCCAACCAGGTGCGGGCTTCGGGGATGTCTGCCAGGTCAAAGGTGGCGAGGATGTCCGCCTTGTCTGCACCGGGGCGCACCACGCCGCTGTCTGCGCGGTCGCCGAGGGCCAGGCCGAGGGCGTCGAGCATGATCGATTTGCCTGCGCCGGTCTCGCCGGTGATGACGGACATGCCGCGGGCAAGCTCGAGGTCGAGGTGTTCGACGATGGCGTAGTTGTGAATGGACAGGTGCACCAGCATGGGGGCGGCTCCCGAAGGTTCAGGTCTGGTTATTTATACAGTACTTTTTTCCACCCTGACAATGCCCGCTCACAGATTCTCATGTGGCCCGGAAAACCACGCTGCCCCTTGAAGCTGGTTTTTCCGGCCCCATATAGCCGACAACAAAGGCGAGCCTGGCTCGTAATCCAGAAATTTGCGCAGGAGAGACCCAATGGCTGACGAACAGCTGAATGAGAAAGACCTTAACGTCGAAGAAACCGGTGCAGATGCTGTCGGCGCCCGTGTTCTGGAGCTCGAGGAACAGCTGGCCGCCGCCAAGGATCAGTCGCTGCGCGCTGTTGCCGATTTGCAGAACGTGCGCCGTCGCGCCGAGCAGGATGTCGAGAAGGCCCACAAGTTCGCCCTGGAGAAGTTCTCCAGCGACCTGCTGCCGGTGATCGACAGCCTGGAACTGGCCCTGGCCCACTCCAGCGCCGACGACGAACACGTCAAGCAGATCCGCGAAGGCGTCGAGCTGACCTTGAAGATGTTCCAGGACACCCTCAAGCGCTACAACCTCGAAGCTGTCGACCCGCACGGCCAGCCGTTCAACCCTGAACACCATCAGGCCATGGCCATGCAGGAAAACGGCGAAGTAGAGCCGAACAGCGTGTTGAACGTGTTCCAAAAAGGCTACCTGCTCAACGGCCGCCTGCTGCGCCCCGCCATGGTGGTGGTCAGCAAGGCGCCAAGCGCAGCTCAGCCTTCGATCAATGAACAGGCTTGAAATCCGCCGGGGCAACCCCATCTAGGTGTCAAGCCTTCAAGTATTACCGCAGTTGGCCAAAGTAGTCGCTGCTACCAAATTCAAGTTTCGGGAGATTTAACATGGGTAAAATCATCGGTATCGACCTGGGGACCACCAACTCGTGCGTCTCCATCCTGGAAAACGGTAACGTCAAAGTCATCGAAAACGCCGAGGGTGCGCGTACTACCCCTTCGATCGTGGCGTACGCCAACGATGGCGAAATCCTGGTGGGTCAGTCGGCCAAGCGCCAGGCTGTGACCAACCCGCACAACACCCTGTTCGCAGTGAAGCGCCTGATTGGCCGCCGCTTCGAAGAGGATGTCGTGCAAAAAGACATTCAGCTGGTTCCGTACAAGATCGCCAAGGCCGACAACGGTGACGCCTGGGTTGAAGTCAACGGCCAGAAAATGGCACCGCCGCAAATCAGCGCCGAAGTGCTGAAGAAAATGAAGAAGACCGCCGAAGACTACCTCGGCGAGCCTGTCACCGAAGCGGTCATCACCGTTCCGGCCTACTTCAACGACAGCCAGCGCCAGGCTACCAAAGACGCCGGCCGCATCGCCGGTCTGGACGTCAAGCGCATCATCAACGAGCCGACCGCTGCTGCACTGGCGTACGGCATGGACAAGGCCAAGGGCGACCACACTGTCATCGTTTATGACCTGGGTGGCGGTACCTTCGACGTTTCGGTCATCGAAATCGCCGAAGTCGACGGTGAGCACCAGTTCGAAGTACTGGCGACCAACGGTGACACCTTCCTGGGTGGCGAAGACTTCGACATGCTGCTGATCGACTACCTGGTCGAGGAGTTCAAGAAAGAGTCCGGCATGAACCTGAAGGGCGACCCTCTGGCCATGCAGCGTCTGAAAGAAGCCGCGGAAAAAGCCAAGATCGAGCTGTCTTCCGCTCAGTCGACCGACGTCAACCTGCCGTACATCACTGCAGACGCCACCGGTCCTAAGCACCTGAACGTGAAGATCTCCCGCGCCAAGCTGGAGTCGCTGGTAGAAGAGCTGGTGCAGCGCACCATCGAGCCTTGCCGCATTGCGCTGAAAGACGCTGGCATCGACGCCAGCAAGATCGACGACGTGATCCTGGTCGGCGGCCAGACCCGTATGCCGCTGGTACAGAAAACCGTTGCTGACTTCTTCGGCAAGGAAGCACGTAAGGACGTCAACCCGGACGAAGCCGTCGCCATGGGCGCTGCTATCCAGGGTGCCGTTCTGGCCGGTGACGTCAAAGACGTTCTGCTGCTGGACGTCAGCCCGCTGACCCTGGGTATCGAAACAATGGGTGGCGTGATGACCGCGCTGATCGAGAAAAACACCACCATCCCGACCAAGAAGTCGCAGGTGTTCTCGACGGCCGACGACAACCAGGGCGCAGTGACCATTCACGTGCTGCAGGGCGAGCGTAAGCAAGCTTCGCAGAACAAGTCGCTGGGCAAGTTCGATCTGGCTGACATCCCGCCAGCACCGCGTGGTGTTCCGCAGATCGAAGTGACCTTCGACATCGACGCCAACGGCATCCTGCACGTCGGTGCGAAAGACAAGGCCACCGGCAAGACCCAGTCGATCGTGATCAAGGCCAACTCCGGCCTGTCCGACGAAGAAATCGAGAAAATGGTGCGTGATGCCGAGGCCAACGCCGAGGAAGACCGCAAGTTCGAGGAGCTGGCCGGTGCCCGTAACCAGGGTGACGCGCTGGTTCACTCGACCCGCAAGATGGTTGCAGATGCAGGTGACAAGGTTACCGCTGAAGAAAAAACTGCCATCGAAGCTGCCGTCGTTGCCCTGGAAGCCGCTGTAAAAGGCGACGACAAGGCCGCGATCGACGCCAAGGTCGAAGAGCTGTCCAAGGTGTCGGCACCGGTTGCCCAGAAGATGTACGCCGAGCAGTCGGCCGAACAGCCTCAGGGCGGCGCGCAGCAGGCCGAGCCGGAAGCCAAGCACGATGACGTGGTTGACGCCGAGTTCGAAGAAGTAAAAGGCGACGACAAGAAGTAATCGTTGCATGTTGTCGGCCAGCTCACCGGCGGTTGTCGGTGAGCTGGTAGGATGTCGCCGCGCGGGGGCTTGCTCCCGCGTTGGCGTATCTGGAATTCGAGAATTTTTACAGCATCTGTCAGGGCCATTCGTGGTGTTTGGGCAGGTGCTGATGGCGCGGCGCAGATGCCGAACGCCCAACAAGGTGCAAATGACCTATGTCCAAGCGTGATTATTATGAGGTCCTGGGTGTCGAGCGCGGCGCCAGTGAAGCTGACCTGAAAAAGGCCTATCGCCGCCTGGCGATGAAGTTCCACCCGGACCGCAACCCAGGCGACAAAGAGTCGGAAGACAAGTTCAAGGAGGCCAACGAGGCCTACGAAGTGCTGTCTGACGCCAGCAAGCGCGCGGCGTTCGACCAGTACGGCCACGCCGGCGTCGACCCAAGCATGGGCGGCGGTGGTGCAGGCTTCGGCGGCGCCAACTTCTCTGACATCTTCGGTGATGTGTTCAGTGACTTCTTCGGTGGCGGCGGCGGCCGTGGCGGTGGTCGTGGTGGTGCCCAGCGTGGCAGCGACCTGCGCTACACCCTGGAGCTGAACCTGGAAGAAGCGGTGCGTGGCACCACGGTCAGTATCCGCGTGCCGACGCTGGTCAATTGCACGCCTTGCGACGGTTCTGGCGCGAAGAAGGGCTCGACCCCGTCGACCTGCCCGACGTGCGGCGGTATTGGCCAAGTGCGTATGCAGCAAGGCTTCTTCTCGGTGCAGCAGACCTGCCCGCGTTGCCATGGCCAGGGCAAGATCATTACCGACCCTTGCAATTCGTGCCATGGCGAAGGCCGTGTCGAGGAATACAAGACGCTGTCGGTCAAGGTGCCTGCAGGTGTCGATACCGGCGACCGCATTCGCCTGTCGGGCGAAGGCGAGGCCGGTACCCACGGTGGCCCGACTGGCGACCTGTACGTGGTGATCAATGTGCGTGAGCACGAGATCTTCCAGCGTGATGGCAAGCACCTGTACTGCGAAGTGCCGATCAGCTATACCGATGCAGCGCTGGGTGGCGAGCTGGAAGTGCCAACCCTCGATGGCCGCGTGAAGCTGAAGATTCCGGAAGGTACCCAGACCGGCAAGCAGTTCCGCTTGCGTGGCAAGGGTGTTGCGCCGGTGCGCGGTGGCGGTGCCGGTGACCTGCTGTGCCGTGTGGCGGTGGAAACCCCGGTCAACCTCAGCCGTCGTCAGCGCGAGCTGCTCGAAGAGCTGCGTGATTCGCTGGAAGGCGACAGCTCCCATTCGCCCAAAGCCAGTGGCTGGTTCGACGGTGTAAAGCGCTTCTTCGGCGATCTCTGACAAGGAAATAGCGATGCGACGTATTGCAGTGATGGGTGCAGCAGGGCGGATGGGCAAGACCCTCATCGAGGCCGTGCAGCAAACGCCGGGAGCCGGGCTGACGGCGGCGATCGATCGCCCTGACAGCTCGCTGGTCGGGGCTGATGCAGGTGAGCTGGCGGCCCTCGGTCGGATCGGCGTGCTGCTGTCCGATGACCTGGCCAAGGTTGCCGACGAATTCGACGTGCTGATCGACTTCACCCACCCTTCGGTAACCCTGAAGAACCTGGCCTTCTGCCGCAAGCACGGCAAGGCGATGATCATCGGCACCACCGGTTTCAGCGTCGAAGAGAAGCAATTGCTGGCTGACGCGGGCAAGGAAATCCCGATCGTGTTCGCTGCCAACTTCAGTGTGGGCGTCAACCTCAGCCTCAAGCTGCTGGACATGGCGGCGCGGGTGCTGGGTGATGATGTCGACATCGAGATCATCGAAGCGCACCACCGTCACAAGGTCGATGCGCCGTCGGGTACTGCGCTGCGCATGGGCGAAGTGGTTGCCAATGCGTTGGGCCGTAACCTGCAGGAAGTGGCGGTGTATGGCCGTGAAGGCCAGACCGGCGCGCGTGATCGCAAGACCATCGGCTTCGCCACCGTGCGTGCCGGTGATGTGGTGGGTGACCACACCGTGCTGTTCGCCGCTGAAGGCGAGCGCCTGGAGATCACCCACAAAGCGTCGAGCCGCATGACGTTCGCCAAGGGTGCGGTACGTGCCGCGCTGTGGCTGGACGGGCGCGAGCCAGGCCTGTACGACATGCAGGACGTTCTGGGTCTGCACTGATCCATGCTGTGTTGCTGATGGGCCAATCGCCGGCAAGCCGGCTCCCCACAGGGGAGTGCAAGCCTTCGGGTTGGTGCTGACTGGTGGGAGCCGGCTTGCCGGCGATGGGGTGCAAGGCACCCCCTGTCGCAATCATGTGTTTTAGAGGCACATATACGGTAGACCCAAAAAGCACTTTTCTGTAAGCTACAGCTTTAGTGTGTCCACTAAAAGCGCGCAGCGAATTGAATTCAGCACATGAAAGCGGGGTGACGTGTCCATACGTCACTCCGCTTTTTTGCAACCTGCGATCGCCCTTTCATGCTTGATTTACGGGAGGTCTTCTTGACAAAGCCAGCCATACTCGCCCTTGCCGACGGCAGTATTTTTCGCGGTGAAGCCATCGGTGCCGACGGTCAGACCGTTGGTGAGGTGGTGTTCAACACCGCTATGACCGGCTACCAGGAAATCCTTACAGACCCTTCCTACGCCCAGCAAATCGTTACCCTGACCTATCCGCACATCGGCAACACCGGTACTACTCCGGAAGATGCCGAGTCGAACCGTGTCTGGTCTGCCGGCCTGGTCATCCGTGACCTGCCGCTGCTGGCCAGCAACTGGCGTAACACCCAGTCGCTGCCGGACTACCTCAAGGCCCACAACGTCGTCGCCATCGCTGGCATCGACACCCGTCGCCTGACCCGTATCCTGCGTGAAAAGGGCGCTCAGAACGGCTGCATCCTCGCCGGTGACAACATCAGCGAAGAAGCCGCCATCGCCGCCGCTCGCGGCTTCCCAGGCCTCAAGGGCATGGACCTGGCCAAGGTCGTTTCCACCAAAGAGCGCTACGAGTGGCGCTCCAGCGTGTGGGAACTGAAAACCGACAGCCACCCAACCATCGAAGCCTCCGAGCTGCCGTACCACGTGGTCGCCTTCGACTACGGCGTCAAGCTGAACATCCTGCGCATGCTGGTGGCCCGTGGCTGCCGCGTGACCGTGGTGCCTGCCCAGACCCCAGCCAGCGAAGTACTCGCGCTCAACCCCGATGGCGTGTTCCTGTCCAACGGCCCTGGCGATCCGGAGCCTTGCGACTACGCGATCCAGGCGATCAAGGAAATCCTTGAAACCGAGATCCCGGTGTTCGGCATCTGCCTCGGCCACCAGCTGCTGGCCCTGGCCTCCGGCGCCAAGACCGTCAAGATGGGCCACGGCCACCACGGTGCCAACCACCCGGTCCAGGACCTGGACACCGGCGTGGTCATGATCACCAGCCAGAACCACGGTTTCGCCGTCGACGAAGCCACCCTGCCGGGCAACGTCCGCGCCATCCACAAGTCGCTGTTCGACGGTACCCTGCAGGGCATCGAGCGCACCGACAAGAGCGCGTTCAGCTTCCAGGGCCACCCTGAAGCGAGCCCAGGCCCGACTGACGTCGCGCCACTGTTCGATCGTTTCACCGATGCCATGGCCAAGCGCCGCTGAGCATCCTGCATCAAGGCCCCGGGCCGGCTTGCGCCGCGCCCGGAAGCGCCTGACCCAGATTGTTCAAGACGGCTTGCCGACTGACCCGCGGATTTGAGTGACAACCATGCCAAAACGTACAGACATCAAAAGCATCCTGATTCTCGGCGCTGGCCCGATCGTGATCGGCCAGGCCTGCGAATTCGACTATTCCGGCGCCCAGGCTTGCAAAGCCCTGCGTGAGGAAGGTTTCCGCGTCATCCTGGTGAACTCCAACCCGGCCACCATCATGACCGACCCGGACATGGCCGACGCCACCTACATCGAGCCGATCAAATGGCAGTCGGTGGCCAAGATCATCGAAAAAGAGCGCCCAGACGCGGTGCTGCCGACCATGGGTGGCCAGACCGCGCTGAACTGCGCCCTGGACCTGGAGCGCCATGGCGTTCTGGAAAAGTTCGGCGTAGAGATGATCGGTGCCAACGCCGACACCATCGACAAGGCAGAAGACCGCTCGCGCTTTGACAAGGCGATGAAGGACATCGGCCTGGAGTGCCCGCGCTCCGGTATCGCCCACAGCATGGAAGAGGCCAATGCGGTCCTCGAGAAGCTCGGCTTCCCGTGCATCATCCGCCCGTCGTTCACCATGGGCGGCACCGGTGGTGGTATCGCCTACAACCGTGAAGAGTTCGAAGAAATCTGCGCCCGTGGTCTGGACCTGTCGCCGACCAAAGAGCTGCTGATCGACGAATCGCTGATCGGCTGGAAGGAATACGAGATGGAGGTGGTCCGTGACAAGAAGGACAACTGCATCATCGTCTGCTCGATCGAAAACTTCGACCCGATGGGTGTGCACACCGGTGACTCGATCACCGTTGCTCCAGCGCAGACCCTGACCGACAAGGAATACCAGATCATGCGCAACGCCTCGCTGGCGGTGCTGCGTGAAATCGGTGTCGAAACCGGCGGTTCCAACGTGCAGTTCGGTATCTGCCCGAACACCGGCCGCATGGTCGTGATCGAGATGAACCCGCGCGTATCGCGCTCGTCGGCCCTGGCTTCCAAGGCTACCGGCTTCCCGATCGCCAAGATCGCCGCCAAGCTGGCCGTCGGCTACACCCTCGACGAGCTGCAAAACGACATCACCGGCGGCCGTGCCCCGGCGTCGTTCGAGCCGTCGATCGACTACGTCGTCACCAAGCTGCCACGCTTCGCCTTCGAGAAATTCCCGAAAGCCGACGCCCGCCTGACCACCCAGATGAAATCTGTAGGTGAAGTCATGGCCATCGGCCGTACCTTCCAGGAATCCCTGCAGAAAGCCCTGCGCGGCCTGGAAGTCGGTGCCTGCGGCCTGGACCCGAAAGTCGACCTGGCCAGCCCAGAAGCTGCGAGCATCCTCAAGCGCGAACTGACCGTGCCGGGTGCCGAGCGTATCTGGTATGTCGCTGACGCCATGCGTTCGGGCATGACCTGCGAAGAAATCTTTGCCCTGACCGGCATCGACATGTGGTTCCTGGTTCAGATGGAAGACCTGATCAAGGAAGAAGAGAAGGTCAAGACCTTGGCCCTGTCGGCCATCGACAAAAACCTGATGCTGCGCCTCAAGCGCAAAGGCTTCTCGGACCAGCGCCTGGCCGTACTGCTCGGTATCACCGACAAGAACCTGCGTCGCCACCGTCACAAGCTGGAAGTGTTCCCGGTCTACAAGCGCGTCGACACCTGCGCCGCCGAGTTCGCCACCGACACTGCCTACCTGTATTCGACCTACGAGGAAGAGTGCGAGGCCAACCCGTCGACCCGCGACAAGATCATGATCCTGGGTGGCGGCCCTAACCGTATCGGCCAAGGTATCGAGTTCGACTACTGCTGCGTACACGCGGCGCTGGCCCTGCGTGAAGACGGTTACGAGACCATCATGGTCAACTGCAACCCAGAAACCGTCTCCACCGACTACGACACTTCCGATCGCCTGTACTTCGAGCCGCTGACCCTGGAAGACGTGCTGGAAGTCTGCCGCGTCGAGAAGCCGAAAGGCGTCATCGTGCACTACGGCGGCCAAACCCCGCTGAAACTGGCCCGTGCCCTGGAAGAAGCTGGCGTACCGATCATCGGTACCAGCCCGGACGCCATCGACCGTGCCGAAGACCGTGAGCGCTTCCAGCAGATGGTTCAGCGCCTGAACCTGCTGCAGCCGCCAAACGCTACCGTGCGCAGCGAAGAAGAAGCGATCCGTGCTGCGGGCGGTATCGGTTACCCACTGGTCGTGCGCCCGTCGTACGTACTGGGTGGTCGCGCCATGGAAATCGTCTACGAACTGGACGAACTCAAGCGCTACCTGCGTGAAGCGGTACAAGTGTCCAACGACAGCCCGGTGCTGCTCGACCACTTCCTCAACTGCGCCATCGAGATGGACGTGGATGCGGTCTGCGACGGCACCGACGTGGTGATCGGCGCGATCATGCAGCACATCGAGCAGGCGGGTGTGCACTCCGGTGACTCGGCGTGCTCGCTGCCACCGTACTCGCTGCCGGCTCATGTGCAGGACGAAGTCCGCGAACAGGTCAAGAAAATGGCCTTGGAGCTGGGCGTGGTCGGCCTGATGAACGTGCAGCTGGCCCTGCAGGGCGACAAGATCTACGTGATCGAAGTCAACCCGCGCGCCTCGCGTACCGTACCGTTCGTCTCCAAGTGCATCGGCACTTCGCTGGCGATGATCGCGGCCCGCGTCATGGCTGGCAAAACCCTGAAAGAGATCGGTTTCACCAAAGAAATCATCCCGAACTTCTACAGCGTCAAGGAAGCCGTCTTCCCGTTCGCCAAGTTCCCAGGGGTTGACCCGATCCTCGGCCCTGAGATGAAATCGACCGGTGAAGTCATGGGTGTTGGTGACAGCTTCGGTGAAGCCTTCGCCAAGGCCCAGATGGGTGCCAGCGAAGTGCTGCCGACCGGCGGTACTGCGTTCATCAGCGTGCGTGACGACGACAAGCCACAAGTGGCTGGCGTTGCCCGCGACCTGATCGCCCTGGGCTTCGAAGTGGTTGCCACTGCCGGCACCGCCAAGGTTATCGAGGCGGCTGGCCTGAAAGTGCGCCGTGTGAACAAAGTGACCGAAGGTCGCCCGCACGTGGTCGACATGATCAAGAACGACGAAGTGTCGCTGATCATCAACACCACCGAAGGCCGTCAGTCGATCGCTGATTCCTACTCGATTCGTCGCAATGCGCTGCAGCACAAGATTTACTGCACCACCACCATTGCGGCCGGTGAAGCCATCTGCGAAGCGTTGAAGTTTGGTCCTGAGAAGACCGTTCGTCGCTTGCAAGATCTGCATGCAGGACTTAAAGCATGAGCATTACCAAGTACCCGATGACCGTCCAGGGCGCTCGCGCCCTGGAAGAAGAGCACCTGTTCCTGAGCAAGACCGAGCGCCCGCGCCTGAGCCAGGCGATTGGTGAGGCACGCGAGCTGGGCGATCTCAAGGAAAACGCCGAATACCATGCCGCCCGCGAGGAGCAGGGCATGGTCGAGGCGCGTATCCGCGACATCGAAGGCCGCCTGCAGAACTCGGTCGTGATCGACGTGACCACGATCCCTCACACCGGCAAGGTGATTTTCGGCACCACCGTGGTGCTGGCCAACACCGAAACCGATGATGAAGTGACCTACCAGATCGTCGGCGAGGATGAAGCCGACGTGAAACAGGGCAAGCTTTCGAGCGGCGCACCCATTGCCCGTGCCATCATCGGCAAGGAAGAAGGTGATACCGTCGTCGTCAAGACGCCAAGTGGCACGGTCGAGTACGAGATTGTCGAAGTCAAACACATCTGATCGGCGCCTGCGGGCGCCATCCCTTGAAGGGATCCTCTGGCAGCTGGCCCAGGTGTTCTGGGTCGGCGGCTTGTGGGTGTTTCATGTGGGGCTGGTGCCCGCGCTCAAGGTCACTGGCCTGGCGCCCCTGCTGGTGCAGGATGTCGCTGGGCAGATCGACCGCTGGTTGATTGGCGTGGCCTTGCTAGGCTTGTTGATCCAGCTGGCGGTATTGGCGAGGGTAGAGGGGCTGTCTGCCTGGTGGCGGCAGTTCCGTGGCCAGATGCTGTTGCTCGGCTTCGGTGCTTGCGTGGGGTATTACACCTTGCGCTACGGCATTTCAGTGGGCGAGCGCTGGCAGATGTTTTGTTTCCTGGTACTGGGCTTTTCCGGCATCGTGCTGGTGGCCCAACCCGTACCGGTCAGGGCGCGCCAGGCGCGCCACTGATCGGAGCCGCTATTATTTGAAGCGGTGGATGTTGGACAGCTGTTTGTTCGGCTGTGGGTTCTTCCGGTAGATCAGCGCTTTCTTGCCGATGGTCTGCACCAGTTCGGCGCGGCCAACCTTGCACAATTCGGCAATGGCGGCGGCTCGTTCTTCACGATCTTCGGAGCGAATCTCGACTTTGATCAGTTCATGATCGGCGAGTGCGCGTTCCAGTTCGGCGGCAACGCCTTCGTTAACACCGTTGCCAGCAACGATCAGGACCGGCTTCAGGTCATGACCAATGGACTTGTATTGCTTCTTCTGCTCGTTATTGAGCGGCATAATCTGACCCTTTCCGTCTGATTCTGTAAAATTGACAGGCATTTTACCCGAGGGCCCCTGGCTCCGCCCAGTCAATCACGACGCATATCATCGAGGTGCCCCGTGGTACAACGTTCCAAAAGCAGCGCTAACTGGCTGCGAGAGCATTTTAACGACCCTTTTGTGAAGCAAGCGCAGAAGGATGGCTACCGCTCGCGTGCGAGCTACAAACTGCTTGAGATCCAGGAAAAGGACCGTTTGATCCGTCCTGGCATGAGTGTGATCGACCTCGGCGCAGCCCCGGGTGGCTGGTCGCAGGTGACCAGTCGTCTGATTGGTGGCCAAGGGCGCCTGATCGCCTCCGACATCCTGGAAATGGACTCGATCCCTGACGTTACCTTCATTCAAGGCGACTTCACCCAGGATGCAGTCCTGCAGCAGATTCTCGACGCAGTCGGTGATTCTCACGTAGACCTTGTGATTTCCGACATGGCCCCCAATATGAGTGGTACGCCTGAAGTGGATATGCCGCGCGCCATGTTCCTGTGCGAATTGGCACTGGACCTGGCAACCCGCGTGCTCAAGCCTGGTGGTGACTTCCTCATCAAGATTTTCCAGGGCGAAGGCTTCGACATGTACCTGAAGGACGTGCGCACCAAGTTCGACAAGGTACAGATGCGTAAGCCATCGTCTTCGCGGGATCGTTCGCGTGAGCAGTACCTGCTGGGTAAAGGTTTCAAAGGCGTGTGAAAGGCGTGCCACGGGGTGGTCGATAGTTAATTCCAATCGGCCGCCCCGTCTGTATCGTCCGAACTTCGTGTAGTCTAGGTTTCACAAAGGGTTACAGACGGTGCCTGCGGATGCGTAGGTAATGTAGTAAGTTAGGGCGATGAATATCATGCGAGGCACGGCTGCGTCGTGCGCCGGCCTCAGAGGGTAGCGAATTGAACGACATGGCAAAGAATCTGATCCTGTGGTTGATCATCGCAGCTGTCCTGGTGACAGTGATGAACAACTTCTCCAGCCCTAACGAGCCGCAGACCCTCAACTACTCCGACTTCATCCAGCAGGTTAAAGACGGGAAAGTCGAGCGCGTGACCGTCGACGGCTACATCATTACCGGCAAGCGTGCCGACGGCGACAACTTCAAGACCGTGCGCCCGGCCATTACCGACAACGGCCTGATCGGCGACCTGGTCGACAACCACGTGGTCGTCGAAGGCAAGCAGCCTGAACAGCAGAGCATCTGGACGCAGTTGCTGGTCGCCAGCTTCCCGATCCTGGTGATCATTGCCGTGTTCATGTTCTTCATGCGCCAGATGCAAGGTGGCGCGGGCGGTAAGGGCGGGCCGATGAGTTTCGGCAAGAGCAAGGCGCGCCTGCTGTCCGAAGACCAGGTCAAGACCACCCTGGCTGACGTCGCCGGTTGCGACGAAGCCAAGGAAGAAGTCGGCGAACTGGTCGAGTTCCTGCGCGACCCGGGCAAGTTCCAGCGCCTCGGCGGTCGTATTCCGCGCGGCGTGCTGATGGTTGGCCCACCCGGTACCGGTAAGACCCTGTTGGCCAAGGCCATCGCAGGTGAGGCGAAAGTGCCGTTCTTCACCATTTCCGGTTCGGACTTCGTTGAAATGTTCGTCGGTGTCGGTGCGAGCCGTGTGCGTGACATGTTCGAACAGGCCAAGAAGCACGCCCCGTGCATCATCTTCATCGACGAAATCGACGCCGTTGGTCGCCACCGTGGCGCCGGCATGGGCGGTGGTCACGATGAGCGTGAGCAAACCCTCAACCAGTTGCTGGTAGAGATGGACGGCTTCGAAATGAACGATGGCATCATCGTCATTGCTGCCACCAACCGTCCGGACGTGCTGGACCCTGCGCTGCTGCGTCCTGGTCGTTTCGACCGTCAGGTCGTTGTGGGCCTGCCAGACATCCGTGGCCGTGAGCAAATTCTTAAAGTGCACATGCGCAAGGTGCCGATTGGCGAGAACGTCAACCCGGCGGTCATTGCCCGTGGTACCCCAGGCTTCTCCGGTGCAGACCTGGCCAACCTGGTCAACGAAGCTTCGCTGTTTGCCGCGCGCTCCAACAAGCGCCTGGTCGAAATGAAAGAGTTCGAGCTGGCCAAAGACAAGATCATGATGGGCGCCGAGCGCAAAACCATGGTCATGTCCGAGAAAGAAAAACAGAACACCGCCTACCACGAAGCCGGTCACGCCATCGTCGGTCGACTGGTGCCTGAGCATGACCCGGTCTACAAGGTGTCGATCATCCCGCGTGGTCGTGCCCTGGGTGTCACCATGTTCCTGCCTGAGGAAGACCGTTACAGCCTGTCCAAGCGCGCGCTGATCAGCCAGATCTGCTCGCTGTACGGCGGCCGTATCGCCGAAGAAATGACCCTGGGCTTCGATGGCGTCACCACCGGTGCCTCCAACGACATCATGCGCGCCAGCCAGATTGCCCGGAACATGGTCACCAAGTGGGGCCTTTCCGAGAAGCTCGGCCCGCTGATGTATGCCGAAGAAGAGGGCGAGGTGTTCCTCGGCCGTAGCGCCGGCAGTCAGCACGCCAGCGTCTCGGGTGAAACCGCCAAGCTGATCGACTCGGAAGTGCGCAGCATCATCGACCAGTGCTACGCCACGGCCAAGCAACTGCTCACCGACAACCGCGACAAGCTCGATGCCATGGCCGAAGCGCTGATGAAGTACGAGACCATTGACGCCGACCAGATCGACGACATCATGTCGGGTCGTACCCCTCGCGAACCGCGGGACTGGGATGGTGACTCGGCTTCGGGCAACCCTGCAGCTCAGGGTGACCGCCCGGAATCGCCAATCGGCGGCCCAGCGGCTCAACACTAAGGGCATCTATGAGTTCAGTGCAGTACCCAACCCGGTTGCCTTGCGGCAACCGGGTTCTTGATTTGTCGCGTACCCATGTCATGGGTATTCTCAATATCACCCCCGACTCATTCTCCGATGGCGGGCGCTTCAGCCAGCGCGATGCTGCGCTGCGCCATGCCGAAGCCATGGTTGCCGCGGGCGCCACGCTGATCGACATCGGTGGCGAATCGACGCGCCCTGGCGCGCGTGCGGTGTCCGTGATCGAAGAAATCGAACGCGTGGCACCGATGGTCGAGGCGATTAATAGTCGTCTGGACGTGGTCATTTCGGTCGATACCTCCACGCCTGCGGTCATTCGTGAATCCGCACGGCTGGGGGCTGGCCTGATCAACGACGTTCGTGCCCTGGAGCGCGATGGCGCGCTTGATGCGGCGGCGGACACCGGCCTGCCGGTGTGCCTGATGCATATGCGCGGTGAGCCGGGCAATATGCAGGACGACCCGCACTACGATGATGTGACGGCCGACGTAACGCGATATCTTGAACAGCGGATGGCCGCCTGTGCTGCGGCGGGCATCCCTGCAGACAAAATCATTCTTGACCCGGGCTTCGGTTTCGCCAAGACATTGGCGCATAACCTAAGCCTGTTCAAACACATGGAAGCGCTCTATCGCCTTGGGCGCCCACTGCTGGTGGGCGTTTCACGAAAGAGCATGATCGGCCTGACGCTGGATCGTCCGGTCGGCGAGCGTCTGTACGGCAGCCTGGCGCTGGCAGCGTTGGCCATGACCAAGGGCGCGAGCATCCTTCGCGTCCATGATGTGGCCGAAACTGTCGATGTAGTGCGCATGATCGCTGCGGTACAAAACGCCGAATAAGAACATTGGAGCCGCTATGAGCAGAAAATACTTTGGTACCGACGGCATTCGTGGCCGCGTCGGCGAATACCCGATCACGCCGGACTTCATGCTGAAACTCGGCTGGGCCGCCGGCATGGCCTTCCGCAAACAGGGCCACTGCCGTGTGCTGGTGGGCAAGGACACGCGTATTTCCGGTTACATGTTCGAGTCCGCACTCGAGGCGGGGTTGTCTGCAGCCGGTGCCGACGTGATGCTGCTCGGGCCGATGCCGACACCGGCCATCGCCTACCTTACGCGTACGTTCCACGCCGAAGCCGGTATCGTCATCAGTGCCTCGCACAACCCGCACGACGACAACGGCATCAAGTTCTTCTCCGGGCAAGGCACCAAGCTGCCTGACGAAGTCGAGCTGATGATCGAGGAATTGCTCGATCAGCCCATGACGGTGGTCGAGTCGAGCAAGCTGGGCAAGGTTTCGCGCATCAACGACGCCGCCGGCCGCTACATCGAGTTCTGCAAGAGCAGCGTGCCCTCGAGCACCAGCTTCGAAGGCCTCAAGCTGGTGGTCGATTGTGCCCATGGTGCCACCTACAAGGTCGCGCCGAGCGTGTTCCGCGAGCTGGGTGCTGACGTGACCATTCTGCATGCTCAGCCAGATGGCCTGAACATCAACGAAGGGTGCGGTTCGACCCATATCGAGTCGCTGCAGGCGGCCGTGCTGGTCGGTCATGCTGACCTGGGCATCGCCTTTGACGGCGACGGCGATCGGGTGCTGATGGTCGATCACACCGGTGCCATCATCGACGGTGACGAACTGCTGTTCATCATCGCGCGTGATCTGCACGACCGCGGCAAGCTGCAGGGCGGGGTAGTGGGTACGCTGATGAGCAACCTGGGCCTTGAGCTCGCGCTCAAGGATCTGGATATCCCGTTTGTGCGGGCCAAGGTCGGCGACCGTTACGTCATGGCCGAACTGCTCGAGCGCGAGTGGCTGATCGGTGGCGAAAACTCCGGGCATGTCGTGTGCTGCAACCACACCACCACCGGTGATGCGATCATTGCCGCGCTGCAGGTGCTGATGGCGCTCAAGCGTCGCGGCGAGACCCTGGCCCAGGCCCGTCAGGCCCTGCGCAAGTGCCCTCAGGTGCTGATCAATGTGCGCTACGGGGCAAGCAAGGTCGACCCGCTGGAGCACCCTGCAGTCAAGGAAGCCAGTGCCAAGGTGACCGAGGCGATGGCCGGTCGCGGGCGTGTGTTGCTGCGTAAGTCCGGTACCGAGCCGTTGGTGCGCGTCATGGTCGAAGGCGATGACGAAAGTCAGGTTCGCGCCCATGCCGAAGCGCTGGCGAAACTGGTCGGCGAAGTTTGTGTCTGAAGGCGCTTGCCAGCGCAGATCTGGTTGGGTAAGATCTGCGCCCACTTTGACCGACGAGGTAAAGCATGCGTCGCCCTATGGTAGCTGGTAACTGGAAGATGCACGGTACCCGCGCCAGCGTCGCTGAGCTGACCGAGGGCTTGAGCAATCTCGCCCTGCCGAGCGGAGTGGAAGTCGCGGTGTTTCCGCCGGCCTTGTTCATCAATCAAGTGATTGATGGCCTGGCAGGTAAAGAAATAACTGTCGGCGCACAGAATTCTGCGGTACAACCCGAACAGGGTGCGCTGACCGGCGAAGTTTGTCCGGAACAGCTGGCCGAAGTGGGCTGCAAGTTGGTGTTGGTTGGGCATTCGGAGCGTCGCCAGATCATTGGTGAAACCGACGAAGTGCTTAACCGCAAGTTTGCAGCCGCACAGGCTAAAGGTTTGAAGCCGGTGCTGTGCATAGGGGAAACCCTTGAGGAGCGCGAGGCTGGCAAGACACTCGAAGTTGTCGGGCGTCAACTAAGCAGTATCATCGAAGCGTTCGGTGTTAAGGCTTTTGCCAATGCAGTAATTGCTTATGAGCCTGTATGGGCCATCGGCACTGGCTTAACGGCCACGCCACAGCAGGCTCAGGATGTGCACGCCGCCATCCGTAGTCAGCTGGCGGCAGAAGATGCTGAAGTGGCTGCGAAGGTGCAGCTGCTCTACGGCGGCAGCGTGAAGGCGGCCAATGCGGCCGAACTGTTCGGCATGCCGGATATCGATGGGGGGCTCATTGGTGGAGCGTCCCTGAACGCAGACGAATTCGGTGCAATTTGTCGCGCCGCAGGAAACTGAACAAATGCTGGAAACAGTCATCGTTGTTTTTCATCTGTTGGCAGCGCTGTCGCTAGTAGTGCTGGTACTGTTACAACAGGGTAAAGGTGCGGAAGCAGGTGCATCTTTCGGCGCAGGGGCCTCAAACACTGTGTTCGGAAGCCAAGGTTCTGCAACCTTCCTAAGTAAATTCACTGCAATACTCGCTGCCACTTTCTTTTTGACAGCACTTGGGTTAGGATACTTCGCCAAGGAACAAGCTCACAAGCTGACCCAGGCGGGCCTTCCAGATCCAGCAGTATTGGAAGTGAAAGAGCAGAAGCCGGCAGTAAATGATGATGTACCGGTGCTCCAACAGCAGAAGAGCGAAACCGCCCCTACAACGGGTGATGTACCTCCTACGGCAGAAGAGCAGAAGTAACGGGTTTCAAATGTAGTATTGCCGAGGTGGTGGAATTGGTAGACACGCAACCTTGAGGTGGTTGTGCCCATAGGGTGTAGGGGTTCGAGTCCCCTTCTCGGTACCAATTGAAGCAAGAGAGCCCGCTTTATGCGGGCTTTCTTGTAGGTGGAGGTCGGATTGACCCAGCACTGGGTTCAGTCTTATACTTTCGCCCCAGCTTTGTCGCGGGGTGGAGCAGCTTGGTAGCTCGTCGGGCTCATAACCCGAAGGTCGTTGGTTCAAATCCAGCCCCCGCAACCAGCTTCAGCGGAGCCCCTTTTCAGGGGCTTTTTGCTAGCCGAACAGTTTTCGGCGTCGTTGTCCAACGGCGCTTTCAGGGATGGGCGCTTCGCCCATTTTTTATTTGCACAGCATGCACGAGGGGGTTCAGGTGTCGAGCAAGCTAGAACAGTTGCAGGCCTTGTTGGCCCCGGTTGTCGAGGGTCTGGGCTATCAGTGCTGGGGGATCGAGTACGTTTCCCAGGGTAAGCATTCGGTACTGCGCATCTACATCGATAAGGAAGACGGGATCCTGGTTGACGACTGCGAAGCAGTCAGCCGTCAGGCCAGCGCCATTCTTGATGTGGAAGATCCGATCAGCAGTGAATATACCCTTGAAGTGTCGTCTCCAGGCATGGATCGCCCGCTGTTCACTCTGGAACAGTTTGCCTCGCATGCCGGCGAACAAGTGAAGATCAAGCTGCGCTCACCCTTCGAGGGTCGTCGTAACTTCCAGGGCCTTCTCCGCGGTGTGGAGGAGCAGGATGTGGTGGTCCAGGTGGACAATCAAGAGTTCCTGTTGCCGATCGACTCGATCGACAAGGCCAATATTATTCCCAGTTTTGACTGAGACGTGCCGGGCCCGGCGGACTATCCGGGCCCAATGGCTTGCGCAAGGCGAGGCGTACGATGAGCAAAGAAGTACTGCTGGTTGTTGAATCGGTATCCAACGAAAAAGGTGTACCGCCCGGCGTCATTTTCGAAGCGCTGGAAGTGGCCCTGGCCACTGCAACCAAAAAACGTTTTGAGGACGAAGTCGACCTGCGTGTGGAAATCAACCGCCACACCGGTAGCTACGAGACCTTCCGTCGCTGGACCGTGGTTGATGAAGCCGATCTTGATGATCCGGCGATCGAGACTTGGTTGAGCAAGATCCACGAGACCCACCCTGAAGCCAAGGTCGGTGACGTGATCGAGGAGAAGATCGAGTCTATCGAGTTCGGTCGTATCGCCGCCCAGACCGCCAAGCAGGTCATCGTGCAGAAGGTCCGTGAGGCCGAGCGCGCCCAGGTGGTCGATGCCTACCGCGAACGCGTGGGTGAGATCATCTCCGGTACCGTCAAAAAAGTTACCCGCGACAACGTCATCGTTGACCTGGGCAACAACGCCGAGGCCTTGTTGGCTCGCGAAGACATCATTCCCCGCGAGACTTTCCGTGTGGGTGTGCGCCTGCGTGCACTGCTCAAGGAAATCCGCACTGAAAACCGTGGCCCTCAGCTGATCCTGTCGCGCACTGCGCCACAGATGCTGATCGAGCTGTTCCGCATCGAAGTGCCGGAAATTGCCGAGGGTCTCATTGAAGTCATGGCTGCATCCCGTGATCCGGGGTCGCGAGCCAAGATCGCCGTCCGCTCCAAGGACAAGCGTATCGACCCGCAAGGTGCCTGTATCGGCATGCGCGGTTCGCGCGTCCAAGCCGTATCCGGAGAGTTGGGTGGTGAGCGTGTGGATATCGTCCTCTGGGACGATAACCCGGCGCAGTTCGTCATCAACGCTATGTCGCCGGCTGAAGTCGCGGCGATTATCGTTGACGAGGATGCCCATGCCATGGACATCGCCGTCGCCGAAGACAACCTTGCCCAGGCCATTGGTCGTGGCGGTCAGAACGTTCGTTTGGCCAGTCAATTGACTGGCTGGACCTTGAACGTGATGACCGAAAAGGACATCCAGGCCAAGCAGCAAGCAGAAACCGGTGACATCCTGCGCAATTTCATCGATGAACTGGAAGTCGACGAGGAGCTGGCCCAAGTGCTGGTCGACGAAGGCTTTACCAGCCTCGAAGAAATTGCCTACGTACCGTTGGAAGAAATGCTCAACATCGATGGCTTTGACGAAGATATCGTCAATGAGCTCCGCGCTCGAGCCAAGGACCGTTTGTTGACCAAGGCCATCGCTACCGAAGAAAAACTGGCAGACGCCCATCCGGCCGAAGACCTGCTCTCCCTTGAGGGCATGGACAAGGACCTGGCGGCGGAACTGGCGGTGCGCGGCGTGGTTAACCGCGAAGACCTGGCCGAGCAGTCGATTGACGACCTGCTCGACATCGACGGCATCGACGAAGAGCGTGCCGGCAAGTTGATCATGGCCGCCCGAGCCCACTGGTTCGAGTAATTAGGCGCGGCCTGAGGAGAGAAGTGCATGACGCAAGTCACGGTGAAAGAACTGGCCCAAGAGGTCGAGGCACCGGTAGAGCGCCTGCTGCAGCAGATGCGTGAGGCAGGTCTGCCGCACACCGACGCCGGTCAGGTAGTGACCGACAATGAGAAGCAGACCCTGCTGACTCATTTGAAAAGCAGCCACAAGAGCAAGGCGGAAGAGCCGCGCAAGATTACCTTGCAGCGCAAGACCACCAGCACGCTGCGTGTCGCCGGTAGCAAAAGCATCAGCGTAGAAGTACGCAAGAAGAAAGTATTCGTTCAGCGCAGCCCGGAAGAAATCCAGGCTGAGCAAAAACGCGAGCAAGACGAGCGCCGTGCGGCCGAAAACGCTGCGCGCGACAAGGTTGACGCCGAAGTTCGCCAGCGCAACGAAGAGCAGGCCCGTCGTCACGCTGATGCCGCCCCTGCGGCCCCAGCTGCCAAACCGGCTGCCGCTGCTAGCGCTGCTGCACCTGCCCCGGCACCTGTAGTCGCTGACGCGCCTGCATCGGAAGATGCCGCCGCACGTGCCGCCGAACGCAAAAAAGACGAGACCCGTCGCAACGAAAGCCGCACTCGCGATGACGACCGTCGTCGTGGCGAAGCGCCTCGTGTGTCGATCAAGGTCAAGGTCAAAGAAAAGGAAAAGGCGCCGACTCCGCGTGCTGCTCCGCGTACCACCGACGAAGAGAGCGATGGCGCTCGTCGTGGTCGTGGTGGCAAGGGCAAGCTGAAGAAGCGTAATGCTCACGGCTTCCAGAACCCGACCGGCCCCGTCATCCGTGACGTGACCATCGGCGAGACCATCACGGTCTCGGAACTGGCCAACCAGATGTCCGTCAAGGGCGCTGAAGTGGTCAAGTTCATGTTCAAGATGGGCACTCCGGTTACCATCAACCAGGTGCTCGACCAGGAAACCGCTCAGCTGATCGCAGAAGAGCTGGGCCACAAGGTGACCCTGGTCAGCGATACCGCCCTGGAAGACTCCCTGGCCGAATCGCTGAAGTTCGAAGGCCAAACCGAATCGCGTGCCCCGGTCGTTACCGTCATGGGCCACGTTGACCACGGTAAGACCTCGCTGCTCGACTACATCCGTCGTGCCAAGGTTGCTGCTGGCGAAGCCGGCGGTATCACCCAGCACATCGGCGCCTACCACGTGGAAACCGACCGCGGCATGGTCACCTTCCTCGATACCCCGGGCCACGCTGCGTTCACTCAGATGCGTGCTCGTGGTGCCAAGGCGACCGACATCGTCATCCTGGTGGTGGCGGCGGACGACGGCGTGATGCCGCAAACCCGTGAAGCCGTTCAGCATGCCAAGGCTGCTGGCGTCCCACTGGTTGTTGCAGTGAACAAAATCGACAAGCCAGGTGCTGACCTCGACCGCATTCGCAACGAGCTGTCCGTCGAAGGCGTAACCTCTGAGGACTGGGGTGGTGACACGCCGTTCGTCAAGGTTTCGGCCAAGATGGGTACCGGTGTTGACGAACTGCTCGAAGCCGTTCTGCTGCAGGCCGAGATCCTCGAACTGACCGCTACCCCGACCGCTCCAGGTCGTGGTGTCGTCGTCGAATCGCGCCTGGACAAGGGCCGTGGCCCAGTGGCGACCATCCTGGTTCAGGACGGTACGCTGCGTCAGGGCGACATGGTCCTGTGCGGCTCCAACTATGGCCGCGTACGTGCCATGCTCGACGAGAACGGCAAGCCTGTGAAGGAAGCTGGCCCGTCGATCCCGGTCGAGATTCTTGGCCTGGACGGTACCCCGGAAGCCGGTGACGAGCTGTCGGTGGTGGCTGACGAGAAGAAAGCCCGCGAAGTTGCTCTGTTCCGTCAAGGCAAGTACCGCGAGGTCAAGCTGGCCCGTGCTCACGCTGGCAAGCTGGAAAACATCTTCGAGACCATGGGTCAAGAAGAGAAGAAGACCCTCAACATCGTCCTCAAGACCGACGTACGTGGTTCCCTGGAAGCACTGCAGGGTTCGCTCGGCGGCCTGGGCAACGACGAAGTTCAGGTTCGCGTGATCGGTGGCGGCGTAGGTGGTATCACCGAGAGCGACGCCAACCTGGCGCTGGCGTCCAACGCGGTGCTGTTCGGCTTCAACGTGCGTGCCGATGCCGGTGCGCGCAAGATCGTCGAGCAGGAAGGTCTGGATATGCGTTACTACAACGTGATCTACGACATCATCGAAGACGTCAAGAAAGCCCTGACCGGCATGCTCGGCAGCGATGTTCGCGAGAACATCCTGGGTGTCGCCGAAGTACGTGACGTGTTCCGTTCGCCGAAGTTCGGCGCCATCGCTGGCTGTATGGTCATCGAAGGTACCGTGTACCGCAACCGTCCGATCCGCGTACTGCGCGAAGACGTTGTGATCTTCGAAGGCGAGCTGGAATCGCTGCGTCGCTTCAAGGACGACGCTGCCGAAGTACGTTCGGGCATGGAGTGCGGTATTGGCGTCAAGAGCTACAACGACGTCAAGGTCGGCGACAAGATCGAAGTCTTCGAGAAAGTCCAGGTGGCTCGTACCCTCTAAGGGCGAGCTTGCCGCAAGCCCCCGCTACAGGGCGGTTGGCGGCGCCTTTATAGGTAGCGCCCGGTCAGGCATCAGCCTGACCGGGCGTTTGCCGCTTTAAGTTACAGGTAGCAAGAATGGCCAAAGAATATAGCCGTACCCAACGTATCGGCGATCAGATGCAGCGCGAGCTGGCTGAACTGATCCGCCGCGAAGTCAAGGACCCACGTGTGGGTCTGGTGACCATCACTGCCGTGGACGTCAGCCGCGACCTGGGCCATGCCAAGGTGTACATCACCGTCATGGGCGAGGAAACGCCAGACGCCGTGAAGCAGTCGCTGAAAGCGCTGAACAGCGCTGCCAGCTTCCTGCGTCTGCACCTGGGGCGTTCGATGCAACTGCGCAGCGTGCCCCAGCTGCATTTCCACTTCGATGAAAGCGTCAGCCGCGGTGTACACCTGTCGGCGCTGATCGAGCGTGCAGTGGCCGAAGACCGCCTGCACAAGGATACCGACGAGCTGGACACCAAGGAGTAAGCGGTGGCCCAGGTCAAACGTATTCGCCGCAACGTCAGCGGCATCATCCTGCTCGACAAGCCGCTCGGCTTTACCTCCAACGCGGCACTGCAGAAGGTCCGCTGGTTGCTCAATGCGGAGAAGGCTGGCCACACTGGCAGCCTCGATCCGTTGGCCACCGGCGTGCTGCCACTGTGCTTCGGCGAAGCGACCAAGTTTTCGCAGTACTTGCTCGATTCCGACAAGGGCTACGAAACCGTCATGCAGATGGGGCAGACTACCAACACTGCCGATGCTGAAGGCGAGGTTTTGCAGACCCGTGAGGTGACCGTTGGTCGTGCCGACATCGAGGCCCTGCTGCCACGTTTTCGCGGCCCGATCAGCCAGATACCGCCGATGTACTCGGCACTCAAGCGCGATGGCCAGCCGCTGTACAAACTGGCACGTGCTGGAGAGGTAGTGGAGCGCGAGGCGCGTTCTGTTACTATTAGCCGCTTGGAGTTGCTCGAGTGCGAAGGCACCCGTGCACGGCTCAGTGTAGGATGCAGCAAAGGCACCTATATCCGCACCCTGGTGGAGGATATCGGCGAAGCCCTTGGCTGTGGCGCCTATGTCGCAGAGTTGCGCAGGACCCAGGCCGGGCCCTTCGCACTGGCACAGACGGTGACCCTCGAAGCACTCGAACAGGCCCATGCCGAAGGCGGCAACGAAGCGCTTGATCGCTTCCTGATGCCTTCCGACAGCGGGTTGCAGGACTGGCCAATGGTCAGCCTGTCTGAACACAGTGCGTTCTACTGGCTGCATGGGCAGGCAGTACGCGCGCCGGATGCGCCGCAGTTTGGCATGGTCCGGGTACAAGATCACAACGCGCGCTTCATCGGTATCGGTGAAGTGAGTGAAGACGGGCGCATTGCGCCACGTCGGTTGATTCGGTCGGAATGACCGAAACCGCAGGGCGAGGCTTCGGCTGAACCCTACGGAGTCAAGGGTGGCTGTCAGTAGGCACGGTCACACCTTTCTTATTAATACAGGGATTTGTCCCTGGCCTATTGGACCCCGTTCGCGGGATCCGTTATCAGGAGAAGCCAAATGGCCCTCAGCGTTGAAGAAAAAGCTCAAATCGTTACCGACTTCCAGCAAGCAGCTGGCGACACTGGTAGCCCGGAAGTTCAGGTTGCTCTGCTGACCGCGAACATCAACAAGCTGCAAGGCCACTTCAAGGCCAACGGTAAAGACCACCACTCGCGTCGTGGCCTGATCCGTATGGTTAACCAGCGTCGTAAGCTGCTGGACTACCTGAAGGGCAAAGACACCACTCGTTACAGCGCCCTGATCGGTCGCCTGGGCCTGCGTCGCTAATAGCGGCCTGGTCAGTGGTGTGCATGGCGTCTCATGCATTGGCAACGCTGCCTGGCAGCGTTGTCTTTGGGCGCGCCATGCGTATCTCCGAGGCTGGCAGCCTGGTTACGTTGTGCGGTTTTCCGCGCTTCGGCCAGGCTCCCAGCCTCGTGTTGTATCTGGACGGTCAATGGGGCCGATTCCCCGTTCTGCCCAAGAATTCGCAAGAAACCAGTTCCCCCAAGAGCCACTGAAAAGGTAGGAAACCGTGAACCCGGTAATCAAGACATTCCAGTTCGGTCAATCGACCGTTACTCTCGAAACGGGCCGTATTGCCCGTCAGGCCACCGGCGCAGTGCTGGTCACTGTAGACAACGACGTCACCGTGCTGGTGACCGTGGTCGGTGCCAAGCAAGCCGATCCAGGCAAGGGTTTCTTCCCTCTGTCGGTCCACTACCAGGAAAAGACCTACGCCGCCGGCAAGATCCCAGGTGGTTTCTTCAAGCGTGAAGGCCGTCCTTCCGAGAAAGAGACCCTGACCTCGCGCCTGATCGACCGTCCGATCCGTCCGCTGTTCCCTGAAGGCTTCATGAACGAAGTCCAGGTCGTCTGCACCGTGGTTTCCACCAGCAAGAAGACCGATCCGGACATCGCTGCGATGATCGGTACCTCGGCTGCCCTGGCAATCTCCGGCATTCCGTTTGAAGGCCCGATCGGCGCCGCCCGCGTTGCTTTCCACGAAAGCACCGGCTACCTGCTGAACCCGACCTACGAGCAGCTGGCTGCCTCGAGCCTGGACATGGTCGTTGCCGGTACCTCCGACGCCGTTCTGATGGTTGAATCGGAAGCCCAAGAGCTGACCGAAGACCAGATGTTGGGCGCTGTTCTGTTCGCCCACGACGAATTCCAGGCTGTTATCCAGGCTGTCAAAGAGCTGGCCGCCGAAGCTGCCAAGCCGACCTGGGACTGGAAACCTGCCGTTGCCAACACCGAGCTGTTCAACGCCATCCGCGCCGAATTCGGCGAGGCTGTTTCGCAGGGCTACACCATCACCGTCAAGGCCGACCGCTACGCGCGCCTGGGCGAGTTGCGCGATCAGGCGATCGCCAAGTTCTCCGGTGAAGAAGGCCAGCCATCGGCTTCCGAAGTCAAAGAAATCTTCGGCGAAATCGAATACCGCACCGTTCGCGAAAACATCGTCAACGGCAAGCCGCGTATCGATGGCCGTGACACCAAGACCGTTCGCCCGCTGAACATCGAAGTCGGCGTCCTGCCGAAGACTCACGGTTCGGCGCTGTTCACCCGTGGCGAAACCCAGGCCCTGGTCGTTGCGACCCTGGGTACTGCCCGTGACGCCCAGCTGCTGGACACCCTCGAAGGCGAGAAGAAAGACCCCTTCATGCTGCACTACAACTTCCCGCCGTTCTCGGTTGGCGAGTGTGGTCGTATGGGCGGTGCTGGCCGTCGCGAAATCGGCCACGGCCGTCTGGCTCGTCGCTCGGTCCAGGCCATGCTGCCTGCCGCTGACGTGTTCCCGTACACCATCCGTGTGGTTTCGGAAATCACCGAGTCCAACGGTTCCAGCTCGATGGCTTCGGTCTGCGGTGCTTCCCTGGCACTGATGGACGCGGGTGTGCCGATGAAGGCGCCGGTTGCCGGTATCGCCATGGGCCTGGTCAAGGAAGGCGAGAAATTCGCGGTCCTGACCGACATCCTGGGTGACGAAGACCACCTGGGCGACATGGACTTCAAGGTTGCCGGTACCGCCAAAGGCGTTACTGCACTGCAGATGGACATCAAGATCAACGGCATCACCGAAGAGATCATGGAAATCGCCCTGGGCCAAGCCCTGGAAGCGCGCCTGAATATCCTCGGTCAGATGAACCAAATCATCGGCCAGTCGCGTACCGAGCTGTCGGCCAACGCTCCGACCATGATCGCGATGAAGATCGACACCGACAAGATCCGTGACGTCATCGGCAAAGGCGGCGCCACCATTCGCGCCATCTGCGAAGAGACCAAGGCTTCGATCGACATCGAAGACGACGGCTCGATCAAGATCTTCGGCGAAACCAAGGAAGCAGCTGAAGCAGCCCGTCAGCGCATCCTGGGCATCACTGCCGAGGCCGAAATCGGCAAGATCTATGTGGGTAAGGTCGAGCGCATCGTTGACTTCGGTGCCTTCGTCAACATCCTGCCTGGCAAAGATGGCCTGGTGCACATCTCCATGCTGAGCGATGCTCGCGTCGAGAAAGTCACCGACATTCTGAAAGAAGGTCAGGAAGTCGAAGTGCTGGTACTGGACGTGGACAACCGCGGCCGTATCAAGCTGTCGATCAAAGACGTTGCCGCGGCCAAGGCCTCCGGCGTCTAAGCGACTGACGCGCAATAGAAAAAAGAGCCCTTCGGGGCTCTTTTTTTTCGCCTGACGGGAACCTTTTGTACAGTTGCATCTTGCACGCAGGTTTACCTCGCAGGTTGCAAAATGCACGACTCATGCAACTGGATGAAAATGCTAAGCCATTGATTTATAAGCGTTTAAGCGAAGCGGAAAAGCTGGCACAGCACATGCAACTACCTTCATACCTGCAGCCAGGAACAACGGCGCAGACCTTTCGAAAAACAGGAGTGACTCACATGAAGAAGTTCGCCATTGCTGCCGCTACTGCTACCGCTCTGACCCTGACCATGGCTAATGCGGCATTTGCCCAACAGTCCACCCAGGCCCCTATGACGCTGGCGGCCGGTGAGGTGACCAAAGCCAAGGAAGCTACTTCCGATACTTGGATCACCACCAAGGTGAAGGCTGACCTGATGACCGAGAAAGGTGTACCTGGCAGCGACATCAAGGTTGAAACCAACAAGGGTGTCGTTTCGCTGTCCTCTGATGTGGCAGTGACTGACGCGCAGAAAGAGATGGCAGTTGCCATCGCCAAGAAGATCAAAGGTGTTCAGGCCGTTTCGGCTGATGGCCTGAAGTCCGAATAAGGGACGTCCCTCGGCCAAAAGGATTTGGCCACCAACACCAAAAGCCCCGGCAACCTGCCGGGGCTTTTCTTTGGCTGCTTCAAAAGCCCGGGTTGCGGGCGATTACATCGCTTTCGAAGCAGTCCTGCTCGGCGATCAGCGGCTCAACCAGTGGGCGGCTGTCGCGAAAGTGTGCCGTCTGGGTGTGTGCGTCATACGCGGCGTTGTCCTGGTAGATCTCGTAGAGGTAGATGACCTCGGGGTCTAGGCGGTCCTGGGAGACGTCGAACACCAGGCACCCTGGCTCGTTGGCCACTGATGCAGCGGCATTGACCTTGATGGCCGTCAGAAAAGCCTCGGCGCAACCGGGCTTCACGCGTGTCTTGATAAACAGGCTATACACATGGCACTCCTTTTGTTTTACATTCTACTGTGAATTGTATACAAAAATGGAGTCGCGCCAATGTCTGAATTGCCTGAACGCCCTGGTCGCTTGAACGGCTTGCGCCACATTGCCTTGTTGGTACCCAACCTTGAGGAGTGCGAGCGCTTTTACGTCGACGTGCTGGGTATGGAGGTGCTCAACCGTGCCAATGAAGACCTGGTCTACCTGACCTGCGGTAACGACAACCTGTCATTGGGGCGCGGCGCCGGGGCCGCTAATGGCTTGCAGACGCTCGATCACTACGGCTTCATCGTCGACAGCGTGGAGGAGCTGGAGGCTTGGTATCAGTACTTCAAGGCGCACGGGGTGACCCTGCTGGACCGCCCGTTCAACCACGGTGACGGGGCGCGCAGCTTCCATTTGCTGGACCCGGCGGGGAACAAGGTGCAACCGCTGTATCACCCGGCAGTGTCGGGTCAGCGGCTGGTTTGAATGCATGGCCTTGGGTTGACTGTGCTGGCCTCTTCGCGGGTGAACCCGCTCCCACCCGAACTGTGTAGCCTCTAGCGCAGATCCTGGACTGCCCCCAGAAAGTTGGACAGTTTCAGCTAGCAGCCTGAGCCCTGTAATCAACAGGGCTCAGGCCGTTAAGCCTTAGCTTGATGCGGTCATGGTTGTAGTAATGAATGTACTCATCCAGACCCGCCTTCAGTTCTTCGACGCTTTCAAATCGCTTCAGGTGGAAAAACTCTGACTTGAGCGTACCAAAGAAGCTTTCCATGGCCGCGTTGTCCAGGCAATTTCCTTTGCGCGACATGCTCTGTTTTACGCCGCGCTGATAGAGCTTGTGACGATACTGAGGCTGTTGATAGTGCCAGCCCTGATCCGAGTGCATCACCAGCTTTGGCGTCTCGCCCAGCCTCTTAAGCGCCTTGTCCAGCATGTTTCCAACCAGGCTGTAACAGGGCCGGCTGGCCATTTCGTATGCCACGATCTCGGCGTTGTACAAGTCCATGACGGGTGAGAGGTAGAGCTTTTGCTCGGCGACCTTGAACTCGGTTACATCGGTTACCCATTTTTGGTTGGGCCGTTGAGCCACGAAGTTACGCTCTAAAAGATTCATTGCCACTTTGCCCACTACGCCCCGGTTGGAACGGTATTTCTTGGGCCGCACGACCGATCTCAGGTCTAGCTCAGCCATCAACCGCTCAACGACCTTCTTGTTAACCAGGGTCCCGTTGTTTCTGATCACGAGCGCCACGCGACGATAGCCATACAGCTTTTTGTGCTCGTGGTAGACACGCTGTATCTGCTCTTTGAGCTCAGCATGCTTGTCCGGCTTCTGTTGGCTTTTGAGCTGGTAGTAGAAGGTGCTGCGCGCCAGCCTGACCATCCGCAGGAGGTCAGGTAGAGGAAATCTGCGCTTGAGCTTGCAGACGATCAGGACTTTTTCGTCTGTATTCGCTCCTTCTCCTCGCGCATAGCTTTGAGCTCCTTTAGGACAGCGTTCTCCATGCGCAGGTATTCGAGCTCAGCCAGCAGCTGCTCGCGGGGCTTTTGCGCGTCATCGGTATCAGTGGGCTCGACTGGCTTAATTTTCTTTGGCACGTGAGTAGGCTTTCTTGGTTTGGCGGCAGTAGGCGCTGCGGGGCTACCACTGTAGTACCGTCGTTGCCAAATGCCTATCTGCGAAGACTGTCCGAGATCAAAGTGGGCGGCTGTTTGGCGCAAAGAGAGCCGATGTTCATGCATGTACTTCAACACCCGGTGCTTGAACTCTTCGCTGTAACGCCGGCCGTGAGGACGTTGGCCGATGCTGGCGTCGGCTTGGTGGCTGGCCACCCAGCGCCTCAGCAGGCTGAAATCGATGCCAAAGTGGCGAGCCACTGTTCGGAAGCCGTGGCTGCCATCAAGGTAGGCTGCAATCGCCTTGAGCTTGAACTGCTCGGTGTACTTGCCCATAGATCCCCCAAGGGTTGGATTGGTGTCCAACTTCTTGGGGGCAGTCCATCCTGTGGGAGCGGGTTTACCCGCGAAGGGGCCAGCACTGGCTCATTCGGCATCCAGGTGCATCGGTGTAATTACCCGGCCATCACTCTCGGCCTCGCCCAGGGTCGTGTCGATGAAGTACACCCGGTCATCTTCCAGCTTGCCTTTGTCCACCAGGTAGTCCTTGATGCTGCTGGCCCGCTCCTGGCCCAGCGTGCGCAGCAACGCGGCACTTTCGGCCCAGGACTTGATCACCGCCTCGCGCAACTTGGCAGTGCGCTCGTCGCGGCCAAGCTGTTCCCATTCGGCCGGTGGTTGCTGCTTCAGGCGGGTGCGGTAGATGCCTTCGAGCATCGCCGGCTTGTCGCTGTCGTCGACCACCAGCATCGAAGCATTGGCAGGCACCTTGTCGCCACGACGTTGCAGGATCTTGTACCAGGTGGCCTGGTATTCGCGGTCCAGGCGCTGCTGGGCGATCAGCGGGCCGTCGCTGGTCTGCGCACTGGTACCTTCGATTTCCAGACGCAGTTCCGGGCGCTCTTTGAGCGCCGAGGCCAGTTTGTCCAGGGAGGACTGAGCATCGCCCGTGAGCTCACTCGAGCCCGGGGCGAACGCGACAGTGCCAAGGTCTTCGGAACCCCCGCCAGCAATCAGCCCGCCGATAAACTTGAAGGGTGCCTGGGCCGCGCGCAGCACCAGGTTGCGCAGGGTTTGCCAGACGATCGGCATGACGCTGAACTGCGGGTTGTTGAGGTCACCGGTCACCGGCAACTCGATGGAAATCTTGCCCTCGGTGTCCTTGAGCAGCGCGACCGCCAGGCGGATCGGCAGGTCCACGGCATCTGGGCTGTCGACCTTCTCGCCCAACTGCAGTTGCTCGACCACCACTTTGTTCTCGGCCTTGAGCTGGCCGTTGGTGATCAAGTAATGCAGGTCGAGGTTGAGCCGCCCCTTGCGGATACGGAAGCCCGCGAACTTGCCGGAGTAGGGCGTCAGGGTGGTCAGTTCGACCCGCTTGAAGCTGGTGGCGATATCCAGGCTGGCCAGCGGGTTGAACGGGTTGAGCGCGCCTTTGATGGTGACCGGCGCATAGCGGTCGACCTTGCCCTTGATGTCCACCTTGGCCGGGTTCGGCTTGCGGTTGTCGATGGTGCCGATCTGGCCGTTGAGCTGCTGCACGGCGGTGGCGAAGTTGGGCGTAAGGGACAGGTCGGCGAAGTTGGCCGAGCCGTCATTGATGTCGATCTGGCCAATATGGATGCCCAATGGCTTGTCGTTGCTGGCCGGTTTCGCAGCCTTGGCTGCCGGCGCATCGGCCGGCTGCGGGATTAGCAGGTCGTTGACGTTGGTGGTGCGGTCTTCGTTGATGATGAAGCGGGCATAGGGCTGCAGCAAGGTCACCTTGTCGATCGACAGGGCATCACCGTGCACATAGGACAGGCCATCGACGTTTACCTGCTGCCATTTCACGAAGTCGCGGCTCTTGATCGTGTCGAGGGTATGCAACTGGTTGACCTGGGCCTTGCCGGTGACGTTGAAGGCCAGTGGTTCGGTGCTTTTCAGGTCGACCTTGAGGTCGCTGGCAAGCATGCCGCTGCGCAGCTCCAGCAGAATGAACGGGCTGATGTAGGCCTGGGCCACACGCAGGTCGATGTCACGTGTGCTGACATCCAGCTTGGCCCAGACAGGCGCCAGATTCACTTGGCCGGCAGCCTGCAATTTGCCTTGTTTGCCCACGCCGGTGTCGAGTTTGAGCGTGAAAGGCGACTGGTTGAGGCTGTCGAAGCCTTGCAGGTCGACATTGAGCGGGCCGACATCCAGTGCCACCGGTTCTTTCTGGCTACGGTCTGCCAGGTGCACGTTGTAGTTGCGCAACTGGACGTCCTTGAGCAGCACTTGCCACGGCTTGCTCGGCGCTTGGGCGGCTTTTTCTGCTGGCGTAGGTTCGGCGGCGGCGGGCTCGGCCTTTTCTTTCGGCGTGGCCTTGGCCGGTTGACTGGCGAACAGCTTCTGCCAGTCGAGCTGGCCGTCTTTTTCCAACGCGGCCCAGGTTTCGAGCTTGTCGCTGCGAACCTTGCCGACGATGACTTTTTGCTTGGCCAGGTCGATAGTGGTGTCGCTGACCTCCAGGTTGGCCAGGCGAACCAGCTTGCGACCATCCGGTGCCTTGATGGCGAACGGCGCCACTTTTACCGAGGTGTTGTCCAGCAGCAGCTCGGTCTCTTTGGACAGGTTGAAGGTGTAGTGGGTATCGAGGCTGATGACGCCTTCTTCCAGCACCAGGGGTACGGCATCACGCACATACGGCCAGAACGCCTTCATCTTGCCGTCGGTGACCTTCAAGGTGCCTTCGGAAGCGATGGGCGAAAGGCTGATTGTGCCACTCCAGTCGATCTGCCCGCCGTACGGGCCCTTCGCTACCAGCGTCATGTCGGCATTGTCGTCTGGGAGCGTGCTGAGGTTTTTCAGCTCCAGGTTCATGTTGTCGTACAGAAACTCGATCGGCTCGCTCGGGCGCTCGTCCTGGAAGTGCAGGTAACCTTCCTTGAGCTTGATGCTGCCGATGCGCAGCGGGAATGGGTCGCTGGGCGGCTGGTCGGGCTTGGCTTCGCTAGGGGGCAGCTTGAACAACTGGGTCAGGTTGAGCTGCCCGCCCTTGGCGAACAGCACTTCGCTGCGCGGTTTGTCGAGCTCTACCGCCGTCAGGTGCAAGGCGCCATTCCACACGCTGTCGAGCGCAAGGTTGGCATAGAGCCGCTCGAAGCCGACCTGTTCCTTGCCAGGTTCGCCAATTTGCAGGCCCCACAGCGTCAGTTCGAGGCTGAAGGGGTTGAGCTCGATGCGCTGCAGATGAGCAGGCACGGTGGCATATTGCGCCAATTGCTGATTGGCAATGCGCAGTGCGACACCGGGAAGAATGAGGAAGCCGAGCAGGCTGTAGAGGGCTACGAGAGCCACCATGGCGCCGAGGGCGCGAATCAATCCTTTGTACATGTGTCGCTTCGTCTGTCTAAGCAGGAGTGCTTGGAGTATGGCAGGTTAAATCAGTTCCGCTGAGGCGACCGATTCGCCTCATTCGATACCCATGCGCCGTTTCGCCCGGTGCGCCGAACCATCGCGCATGGCCCAGCGCAAAACCGGTGCAGTGCGTTGCAGGCCGAGGCGGATCAGGCGCCGCTGCAATGGCCCGTGCTGCAGCCCGAGCATGGCCTGGGCCCAGTCGGGCAACAGGTCGATGCCGGCGTTCAGCATGAGCTTGCCGACAGGTTGTGCCAGGCGGCTGGGCGCCGGGGCGGCAAGCAGAATGTCGACCACCTCATGGCTGCGGGCTTCGCACTGCAACTGCGGGCGCATGTGGCTGAGGTAGTCCTCGACCTGCTGACAGGAGCGCGGCACATCGCGCGCCCCCAGGCGTTCGGCGATCAGGGCAATCTCGTTGTAGTAGGCATCCTGCTCGGCGCGGGGCAGGTGCGGGTTGCGGTAACGCAGGTGGGCCGCGAGGAAGCTGCTGACTTCGGCCACATGCACCCAAGTCAGCAAGCCAGGATCACTGGCGGCATACGGGCGGCCATCAGCGGCGGTGCCGGTGACTTGCAGGTGAATGGTGCGGACTTTTTCGATCAGCCACTCGGCGTCGCGGGTCGAGCCAAAGGTGGTGCCGGAGATGAACTGGCTGGTGCGACGCAAGCGGCCGAGCAGGTCTTGGCGAAAGTTCGAATGGTCCCATACGCCGGCCAACGCCAGCGGGTGCAGCAGTTGCAGCATGAGGGCACTGATACCGCCGACCAGCATGCTCGGGAAGTCGCCGTGCACCTGCCAGCTGATGCTCTGCGGGCCAAACAGCCCAGGGTCGCCCTTGGGCGATTCCAGGTCGAGCTGGCCGAGGGCCAGCCCGGTAAGGCTCATGACCTGGGTTTCGATGCGGCGGCGAAGGGCTTCCATGGCGACCTGTCGTTCAGGGCGGCCATGAAAGGGGCCGCCAGCTAGTGGTTGAGACGTGTGTCGATCAAGCCCTGAACCACACTCGGGTCGGCCAGGGTTGAGGTATCGCCCAGGTTTTCCAGCTCGTTGCAGGCGATTTTGCGCAGTATACGCCGCATGATCTTGCCCGAGCGGGTTTTGGGCAGCGCCGGTGCCCACTGGATCAGTTCCGGTTTGGCGAAGCTGCCGATTTCCTTGCTGACCAAGGCCAGCAGTTCGGCCTTGAGCGCGTCGCTTGGGTCGACGCCGTTCATGGGGGTGACAAAGGCATACACGCCCTGGCCCTTGAGGTCATGGGGGTAGCCGACCACCGCGGCCTCGGCGACGCTGTCGTGCAACACCAGCGCGCTTTCCACTTCGGCGGTGCCGATGCGGTGGCCGGAGACGTTGATCACGTCGTCGATGCGCCCGGTGATCCAGTAGTCGCCGTCGGCATCGCGACGTGCGCCGTCTCCGGTGAAGTAGTAGCCGGGCATGGGTTTGAAGTAGGTTTCGACCATGCGCTGGTGGTCACCATAAACGCTGCGAATCTGCCCGGGCCAGCTGGCTTTGATGGCCAGCACGCCAGCGCCAGGGCCTTCAATGGGGGTGCCTTTTTCATCCAGCAGCACCGGCTGTACGCCGAACATGGGTTGGGTCGCGCAGCCTGGTTTGAGCCGTTGCGTGCTGGGCAGGGGCGTGAGCATGATGCCGCCGGTTTCGGTCTGCCACCAGGTATCGACGATCGGGCAGCGCTTCTGGCCGACTTCTTCGAAGTACCATTCCCACGCTTCTGGGTTGATCGGTTCGCCGACGCTGCCGAGCAGGCGCAGGCTTTTGCGTGAGGTGCTCTGGAGTGGCTCGGAGCCTTCGCGCATCAGGGCGCGCAAGGCCGTTGGCGCGGTGTAGAAGATGTTGACCTGATGCTTGTCGACCACCTGCCAGAAGCGCGAGGTGTCGGGGTAATTGGGTACGCCTTCGAACATCAGCGAAATCGCGCCATTGGCCAGCGGGCCATAGACGATGTAGCTGTGGCCGGTGACCCAGCCTACATCGGCGGTGCACCAGAACACTTCGCCCTCGCGGTAATCGAACACCACCTTGAAGGTCATGGTGGCCTGCAGCAGGTAGCCGGCAGTGGTGTGCAGGACGCCCTTGGGTTTGCCGGTGCTGCCGGAGGTGTAGAGGATGAACAGTGGGTCTTCGGCCGCCATCGGTTCAGGTGGGCAGTCGTCGCCAGCGTGTTCCGTCACCTGGTGATACCAGAGGTCGCGGCCCTCGCTCCAGGCCACATCACCCCCCGTCCGCCGGACGACGAATACGCTGCTGACATTCGGGCAGTTGGCCAGGGCCTTGTCGACGTTCACCTTCAGTGGAATACGCTTGCCACCGCGGATGCCTTCATCGGCGGTGATCACGGTACGGCAGTCGGCATCGAGGATGCGGTCACGCAGGGCATCGGGCGAGAAGCCGCCGAACACCACCGAGTGCACGGCGCCCAGCCGGGTGCAGGCGAGCATGGCGAAGGCGGCCTCGGGAATCATCGGCATGTAGATACACACCCGGTCGCCTTTTTTCACGCCGCGTGCCTTCAGGGCGTTGGCCAAGCGGCAGACCTGGCGGTGCAGTTCGCGGTAGGTGATGGCTTTGGCGTCTTGCGGGTCATCGCCCTCCCAGAGCAGGGCGGTCTGTTCACCACGCTTGGCCAGATGGCGATCGATGCAGTTGTAGCTCACGTTCAACTGGCCACCGTCGAACCAGCGTGCCTGGCCGGTTTTCAGGTCGCACTGTTGCACGCTCGACCAGGGTTTGATCCAGTCCAGGCGTTTGGCCTGTTCTGCCCAGAAGGTGTCGGGGTCTTCAACCGATTGGCGGTAGAGGCGGCGGTAATCGTCGTCAGTGAGGGCGGCGGACTGGCTGACGGCCAGGGCCTGGGGGTAGTCGCGGATATCGAACATGGCGGGTGGTCCTTGCGCTTGTCGGGGGCGATGGACTGCAACGGCTATTCGATGGACAAGTGTAGTCAGGCGGGGTTCGTCTGGGTGAGAAAGACAAAGGGCCCACCATGACGGTGAGCCCTTTGTGGGGGTCAGTTGGCGGACGGGCGACCGACCTTCCAATAAATGTAACCGAGCCCGATTGGCGCGATGAAGATGGCCAAGAACCAGCACATGAACATGGTGATGACCTTGACCAGCAGCATAAGCAGCGCGGGCACGACGAACAGGTTGTTGCCCATGATGAAGCCGACGATGCTTTCGTAAACGAAGCGCGCGTAGGGATACAGCAGCGTGCTGATCACCGCCATGCTGATTTCGCCAACGGGCAGATCGGGCGAGGCGTTGACTTTGCCGCTGATGAAAATCGCGCCGATGATGGCGCCGAACACCAGTTGACGGAAGTAATAGCCTGATTTCATGCTGCCAAAGATCGTGGCCTTCAGCCTGTCCATAAGATCCCTCTCATACTCGGATTTGTTGAAGTGGCGCACCTTAGCAAGATGTAACCGTATGTGCCAGGCCGTGAATGAGAAGGCGTGATGGGTTTCTGTGGGGTAAGGGCCGCTGAGCGGCCCCTGTGTCATCAACCGCGGTGACGGCCGCGGAAGTAGTTGATCAGGCCCTGGGTAGAGCCATCTTCGGCGCTGTCTTCCTGGCTGCCGACAAGGCGCTGGTAGACACCTTTGCCCAGCTCTTTGCCCAGCTCCACGCCCCATTGGTCGAAGGCGTTGATGCCCCAGATCACGCTCTGCACGAAGACCTTGTGCTCATACATCGCCACCAGTGCGCCCAAGCGGCGTGGGCTGATGCGTTCGACCACCAGGGTGTTGCTCGGGCGGTTGCCCGGGATCACCTTGTGCGGGGCCAGCTTCTCGATGTCGGCTTCGTTCAGGCCTTTGGCGCGCAGCTCGGTCTCGGCTTCATCGCGGGTTTTGCCGAGCATCAGCGCCTGGCTCTGCGACAGGCAGTTGGCGTACAGCCACTGATGGTGGTCGGCCACCGGGTTGAAGCTCACCACCGGCACGATGAAGTCAGCAGGAATAAGGTGGGTACCCTGGTGCAGCAGCTGGTGGTAGGCGTGCTGGCCGTTACAGCCCACGCCACCCCAGATCACCGGGCCGGTTTCGGTATGCACCGGCGTGCCGTCCTGCAGCACGCTCTTGCCGTTGGACTCCATGTCCAGCTGTTGCAGGTGCTTGGTGATGTTGCGCAGGTAGTGGTCGTACGGCAGGATCGCGTGGCTGCGGGCGCCCCAGAAGTTGCCATACCAGACGCCCAGCAGGGCCAGCAGCACCGGCATGTTCTTGTCGAACGGCGCGGTCTGGAAGTGCTGGTCCATGGTGTAGGCGCCAGACAACAGCTCCTTGAAGTTGGCGGTGCCGATGGCCAGGGCGATCGGCAGGCCGATGGCCGACCACAGCGAATAGCGCCCACCCACCCAGTCCCACATCGGGAAGATGTTCTCTTCACGGATACCGAAGGCGACGGCGGCGGCCTTGTTGCTGGAAACGGCGATGAAGTGGCGATACAGCTCTGCTTCCGAGCCGCCCTGGGCCAGGTACCAGGTGCGCGCGGCCATGGCATTCTTCAGTGTTTCGAGGGTGTTGAACGACTTCGACGAAACAATGAACAGGGTGGTTTCGGCGCGCAGGTTGGCCGACAGTTCGTGGAACTCACTGCCGTCGATGTTCGCCAGGTAATGGCAGCGTACGCCGCGTTGTGCGTAGGGCAGCAGCGCTTCGGAGACCAGTTCGGGGCCGAGGAACGAGCCGCCGATGCCGATGTTGACCACATCGGTGATCGGCTTTTCGCTGTAACCGCGCCACAGGCCATCGTGGATGCGCCCGACCAGCTCGGTGATCTGGTTGAGCACCTTGTGCACTTCTGGCATCACGTTGACGCCGTTGACACTGAGCTTGTCGCCCACCGGGCGGCGCAGGGCGGTGTGCAGCACCGGGCGGCCTTCGGAGGCGTTGATGATCTCGCCGCTGAACATCGACTTGATCGCATCCTGCAGGCCGACTTCGTTGGCCAGGTTCACCAGCAGGTCGCGGCTTTGCTCGGTGATCAGGTTTTTCGAGTAGTCGAGGAACAGGCCGCAGCTGCTCAGGGAGAACTGATCAAAACGCTTGGCATCGGCAGCGAAGGCTTCACGCATGCTGAAGTCTTGCATGGCGTCGCGGTGTTGCTGGAGCGCCTGCCAGGCGGGCAGGGCCGTCACATCATGGGGAGTACGGTAATACGCCATTGCTCAGGGTTCCTTGGTGCGTTGTGAGGCCTTGGACATTGGCCACGGCTGTCAGTTGCAGGCAGTCATTATAGGCATTGGCGGCGCGGGGGGAATGGGGGTGTGAGAGGATATGAAAGGGGCCGCGAGGCAGCCCCCGAAGGCTTACGCGGTCTTGTCTTCCACGTGCAGGTACAGGTTGTCGATCAAGCGGGTGTTACCCAGGTAAGCGGCGGCAATCACCACCAGGTCGCGATCATCGATCATGGCCGGGCGCAGGCTCACGGCATGGCGCACTTCCAGGTAGTCCGGGCGGAACCCGGCGGCGGTCAGTTGCGCCTGGCCTTCGGCGACCAGCGCGGCAAAATCACGCTGGCCACGGCCAATGGCCGCCCCGATGTGCTGCAGGGTGCGGTACAGCGCTGGTGCGGTAACACGTTGCTCGGGGGTGAGGTAACCATTGCGTGACGACAGCGCCAGGCCATCGTCGGCGCGCACGGTCGGCTCACCGATGATCTGGATAGGCATGTTCAGGTCGCGCACCATGGCGCGGATCACCGCCAGCTGCTGGAAGTCTTTTTCGCCGAACACGGCCAGGTCTGGCTGGACCATGTTGAACAGCTTGCTGACCACTGTCGCCACACCCTCGAAATGCCCTGGCCGGCTGGCGCCGCACAGGCCTTCGGAAAGGTGGGGGACGCTGACCCGGGTTTGCACGCTCATGCCGTCGGGGTACATCTCTTCGACGGTTGGCGCGAACAGCAGGTTGCAGCCAGCCTGGAGCAAGCGTTCCTGGTCGGCTGCAAGGGTACGTGGGTAGGTGGCGAGGTCTTCGTTGGCGCCGAACTGCAGCGGGTTGACGAAGATACTAGCAACGACAAAGTCGGCCCGCTGGGCGGCCTTGGTCACCAGCGCGGCATGGCCGCTGTGCAGGTTGCCCATGGTCGGCACGAACGCAATGCGCTTGCCTTCGCCACGCGCGCGGCCAACGGCGGCGCGCAGTTCACGGACAGTCTTGACTGTGTTCATGCGCTGAACCCGTGTTCACTGGCAGGGAAGCTTACGTCCTTGACCGCCGTCACGTAGGCGGCGAGGGCGCTTTCGATGTCCGGCTGGCCGGCCATGAAGTTTTTCACGAACTTCGGCACCCGGCCGCTCAGCGACAGGCCAAGCATGTCGTGCAGGACCAGCACCTGGCCGTCGGTCGCGCTACCGGCGCCAATGCCGATGACCGGAATGCTCACGGCCTGGGTGATTTCTGCCGCCAGTTCGCTCGGTACGCACTCCAGCAGCAGCATGGCCGCGCCGGCCTGTTCCAGGGCAATGGCGTCGGCACGCATCTGCCGCGCCTGGGCTTCCTGTCGGCCCTGAACCTTGTAACCGCCCAGCACATTGACGGTTTGTGGGGTCAGGCCCATGTGCGCGCACACCGGCACGCCACGTTCAGCCAGCAGGCGAATGGTCTCAGCCAGCCAGGCAGCGCCTTCGAGCTTGATCATGTGGGCGCCGGCCTGCATCAGCGTGGCGCAGTTGGCAAAGGCCAGTTCGGGGGTGGCGTGGGCCATGAACGGCAGGTCGGCCAGAATCAGCGCGCCATCGTTGCCACGTTTGACGCAGGCAGTGTGGTAGGCCATTTCCTGGGTGGTGACAGGCAGCGTGCTGTCATGGCCCTGCAGGACCATCCCCAGCGAGTCGCCCACCAGCAACACTTCGACACCGGCCTGGCTGGCAACCTTGGCGAAGGTCGCGTCGTAGCAGGTCAGCATGGTGATTTTTTCACCCTTGGCCTTCAGGCCATGCAGGGTGGTCAGGGTTACTTCAGGCATGTAGGAAAATCCTCGTTCAGGCGCTGTTAAAACGACTGCATACAACGCGTGTAGTCATCTTCCGGAGCGGCACATCATCGCGCGTGATGTTCGGGTACAGGTCCGTCCGGGCCTAAATACGGGTATGCGGCACTTGGGTGCCACACGGGACGCCTATAGTCGTGAGCGAGGTGGGGGAAGTCAATCACCCTGTTACCGCATTGTTACGATCAGGGTGTTACTGGCGTTACCGCCGCCTGCAGCGCCCGAATTACAGGCGCTCGAGGCCGACGAACGGGCAGGCACTGATGAGTTGGGCGAGGTCGCGGCCATCGGGCAGGCAGAAGCCTGCGGGCACCAGTTCGGCCAATGGGTAGAGCACGAAGGCGCGGGCGTGCATATGGTAGTGCGGCACCTGCAGGCGCGGCACGTCTATCAGTTGGTCGCCGAACAGCAGGATATCCAGGTCGAGCGTGCGCGGGCCCCAACGCTCTTTGCGCACACGGCCCTGGTCGTTTTCGATGGCCTGCAGGGCATCGAGCAGCGCCAGCGGCTCGAGCGAGGTGTCGAGCGCAGCCACGGCATTGGTGTAGCGCGGCTGGCCAGGCAGCAGCGAGTCACTGGTGAACAGGCTCGAAGTGGCCACCAGGCGGGTGCCGGTGGCCTGGTCGAGCGCCTGGAAAGCGTTCTGCAGTTGTTCTGCAGGCTCGTCCAGGTTGCTGCCCAAGCCGATGTAGGCGCGCGTGGTCACTCGAACGCCTCTTCGCCACCACGCTTACGCTTGCTGGCGCTACGTTTGCGCTTGCGTGGGCCAGCGCCAGTGCCTTCGTCACGGCTGCCCAGCTCGCGAATCATCTCGCGGCGCTCGCTGTCATTGGCATCCTGGTAGTCAGTCCACCATTGGCCGAGGTCGTCGGTTTCTTCGCCAGCGCTTTCACGCAGCAGCAGGAAGTCGTAACCGGCACGGAAGCGCGGGTTGTCGAGCAACTGGTCGGCACGTTTGCCGCTGCGACGTGGCAGGCGTTCCTGCATGTCCCAGATTTCGCGGATCGGCAGGGTGAAACGCTTCGGGATGGCAATGCGTGCGCACTGTTCGGCGATCAGGTCGTGAGCCGCGCCGTTCATGGCCGGGATCGGTGGCACACCTTGGTTTTGCAGGTGCAGCACACGGGCCGGCAGGGCGGGCCAGAGCAGCGCAGCGAAGAGGAAGGCCGGGGTCACCGGCTTGCCCTGCTTCACACGCAGATCGGTGTTGTTCAGCGCCTGGCTGATCAGGGTGTGGGTGTAGGTGGGGCGCTCGTCCAGGGCATGCGCGCTGGCCGGGAACAACGGCTCGAACAGCTGCAGGTCGACCAGCATTTCGAAGGCCATCGCACCTTGGCCGGAGAGGAACAGCTTGAGGCTTTCCTCGAACAGGCGTGCAGGGGGGATTTCGCGCAGCATCGGGGCCAGTTCGCGGATCGGCTGGACCGTGTGCTTTTCGATGCCGAAGTCGAGCTTGGCAGCGAAACGCACGGCCCGCAGCATGCGCACCGGGTCTTCCTGGTAGCGATGGGTCGGGTCACCGATCAGGCGCAGCAGGCGGTTACGCACATCGTGCACGCCGTTGGCGTAATCGAGGATGCGTTCGCTGACCGGATCGTAGTAGAGGGCATTGATGGTGAAGTCGCGGCGTTGCGCGTCTTCTTCCAAGGTGCCGTACACGTTGTCACGCAGGATGCGACCACTGGCGTTGTGCGACGAACGGTGAGTATCACCTTGATCGTCTTCCGAGTGGTGGGCGCGGAAGGTGGCGACTTCGATGATCTCACGGCCGAAATGCACGTGGACCAACTTGAAGCGGCGACCAATGATGCGCGCGTTGCGGAACTCGGCACGGACCTGTTCAGGGGTGGCGCTGGTGGCGACGTCGAAGTCTTTTGGGGTGATGCCAAGCATCAGGTCGCGGACACAGCCACCGACCAGGTAAGCCTGGTAGCCCGCACTCTGCAGGCGCTCTACGATGTTCACCGCGTGGCGGCTGAACTGGTGGCGTTGCAGCGAGTGTTGGCTCTTGTTAATCACCTCAGGCGTGGTGCGCCTGTGGTGCTGGCCCGGTACGGGAGGGCGGAACGACTGGAACAGCTTCTTCAGCATGGGATGCACTGTTTGAAGGAATGTTCGGCCAAGAATAGGAGAATGGCCGCATGATGGGCGGGGATTCTAGCATTTACTCAAGGAATGGTGTAGGCGGGTAGCAGGATGCCTGCCAGAAGGGAGAAACGACAAGGGGAGCCTAAGCTCCCCAAGAAGTCGTTGCGTGCTCTTATTATTTTTTTGCTGGGCTTCTTGTTTTTGTTGAGTGCCCTGTCCACAAATCGCAAAGCTTGTGGACGACCCCCAATCCAGGGGTAAAGAGCAAACGGATTGCTTTGGCCGCTGATGTCACGTTGATCTGTCGATCCAACCAGTTCAGGCGCTGCTTTTTAGTGCAGTTTTTGTTGTTCTCTGCCTGGTCGTGGGGCAAGCCCCAAACACGCATCCTCTCCAAAAGAATCAGTTAGCTGCGCCTCCGCCGTCTTGTTTTTATTGTGCGTGAGCCGTTTCGTCTTGTTCTTATTCTGAGTTGCAGTGCTTGTTATTGTTTTTGTACTAAGCATATAGCAGGTGCCGTGCCAACTTTTCGAAATCCAATGAAATCAAGGGCTTGGAGGTTTTCGCAGGATTTTGGCAGCCTGAAAATGGCGGGGTTTCGTTACCGTACACCTCGGGAACTGTTACGCCTGAAAGGTTGGGTAACAGATTTTCGCGGGTACTGATGTGTTACCTGGGGTGTGCGTTGCGTTTTTTGCCGGCCCTTTCGCGGGTGAACCCGCTCCCACAGGTACCGCATTGCCCTTGCGGGCAGTGAGATCCTTGTGGGAGCGGGTTCACCCGCGAAGAGGCCGGCAGGCCGAAAAAGAAATATCAAGGCAGGAAAGACCCGCCTGGCCACGCGATCTTTTACTCGCTGGTGGCGTTGCTCTTGCGCCGCGGGATACCCAGGCGCTGGCGGCGTTCCCACAGGCATTTGCGGCTGACGCCAAGCTTGCGGGCAAGCTCGGTCTCGGTCATGTGGTCCTGGTGCTCGAGCACGAAGTGCTGGAAGTAATCCTCCAGTGACAAGTCCTCGGTAGGCTCATGGCTGGCATTGCCCGCACTGGCCACGGCCAGGGCGTTGTCGAGGATGTCGTCGTCTTCCAGGTCGCTCAGCTCGATGTCGATGCCCAGCAGGTCGGCGGAAATTTCTGCGCTCTCGCTCAGAATCACCGCACGCTCCACGGCGTTTTCCAGCTCGCGCACGTTACCCGGCCAGCTGTAATGACGAATCGCTTGCTCGGCATCGGCGGAAAAATGCAGGTCATCCCGGCCAATACGTGCGCTCTGGCGGGCCAGGAAGGCACTGGCGATTTCGTTGACGTCGCTGCCGCGCTCGCGCAGGGCAGGCAACTTCAGGGCGATCACGTGCAGGCGGTAATAAAGGTCTTCACGGAACTGGCCAGCCTTGGCCAGGTTCTTCAGGTCGCGGTGGGTGGCTGCGATCAGGCGCACATCGACCTTCTGCGACTGCACCGAGCCTACCCGGCGGATTTCGCCTTCCTGCAACACGCGCAGCAGGCGCGCCTGGGCTTCGAGGGGCAATTCGCCGATTTCGTCGAGGAACAAGGTGCCGCCGTCTGCGGCTTCGACCAGCCCGGCGCGCCCTGCGCTGGCGCCGGTGAAGGCACCTTTTTCGTGGCCAAACAGCTCGGACTCGATCAGGGTCTCGGGGATGGCCGCGCAGTTCACCGAGATCATCGGTGCCTTGGCCCGGCGTGACAGGTTGTGCAGGGCTCGGGCGACTAGCTCTTTACCGGTACCCGATTCGCCCTGGATCAGGACATTGGAATCGGTCGGTGCGACTTTGCGGATCTTGCTGTACATGTCCTGCATGGGCGGGCACGAGCCGATGATGCCGATCTCGCCATTGGCAGACGCGCTATTGCCTTTGTCGGCCGCTGCCGCCTTGCCGTTGCCCCGCGGTTCTGCCGCCGGTGCGGCAGCAGGCGCGTTTTGCCGGTCGCGCAGGATGCGCGCCACGGCCTGGAGCATCTCGTCGTGGTCGAAGGGCTTGGCGATGTAGTCCACCGCGCCCATTTTCATCGAGTCCACCGCCGAGCGCAGGCTGGCGTAGCTGGTCATGATCAGCACCGGGGTGCCCTGGCCGAGCTTGATCAGCTCGGTGCCAGGCGCGCCCGGCAGGCGCAGGTCGCTGACGATCAGGTCGAAGGTGGCAATGCTGAAGCGTTCCTGGGCTTCCTGCACCGAGCCGGCTTCGCTGACCTGGTACTGGTTCCGCTCGAGCAGGCGACGCAGGGCCGAGCGGATGATGGTTTCGTCTTCGACGATCAGAATATGCGGCATTGATTCAATTCTCTCGACGGTCTCGAATTTCAGGGGACGTCGCTACGACATGCCGGGGCAGGGTCACGCGGATCCGGGTGCCACGTTGCCGTTCGATGTCGGCAGGGCTGTCGATGGTGATTTGCCCATAATGCTCTTCCACGATGGAATAGACCAGAGCGAGCCCCAGTCCGGTTCCTTCGCCCGGGTCTTTGGTGGTGAAGAAGGGCTCGAACAGGCGGTCCATGATGCTCTTCGGGATCCCGCTGCCTTCGTCTTCGACAATCAAGTCGACGGTGTGCTCGAAGACGGAGCTGCGCACACGCACGGCACTGCCGGGCGGTGAGGCGTCGCGGGCGTTGGAGAGCAGGTTGATCAGCACCTGGGCCAGGCGCTGCGGGTCCCCTTCGGCCCAATGTTCCGGGTCGCAGAGGTTGAAGAACTGGACTTCGAAATTGCGCCGGTTCAGCGCCAGCAGCCCAATGGCATCCTGCGCCACTTCGGCCAGGCACACCGGCTCTTCGCTGTTCTGGTGGCTGCCACCGGCATGGGCGAAGCTCATCAACGACTGGACGATGCGCGACACCCGTTTGGTCTGTTCAAGAATTTGGCTCGACAGCTCGGTGATCTCGCCATCGCCCTCGCGTTCCTCGCGCAGGTTCTGCGCCAGGCAGGCGATGCCGGTGATCGGGTTGCCGATTTCGTGGGCCACGCCGGCCGCCAGGCGGCCAATGCTGGCCAGACGCTCGGAGTGCACCAGCTTGTCTTCCAGGGCCTGGGTTTCGGTCAGGTCCTCGACCAGCAGCACCAGGCCACTGTTACCCGGCGCCAAGGGCTCGTCGATGGCGGCCTTGTGCAGGTTCAGCCAGCGGGGCTGCCCGTCGAGGGCCAGGCGTTGCTTGTGCAGGTGTTCGTCGGGCACGTCGATGAAGCCCTGCAGCAGGCCGCGCCAAGGTTCGCCGATGGTCACCAGGCGCGAGCCGACCACGTGCTTGGCGGCGATGCCGGTCAGCTCTTCCATGGCCTTGTTCCACATCAGGATCTCTTGGTCCTTGGCCAGGGAGCAGACGCCCATGGGCAGCTCCTGCAGGGTCTGGCGGTGGTAGCGGCGCAGGGCGTCGAGTTCGGCGGCAAGGCCGGTCAGGCGCGAGTGATAGTCTTCCAGGCGGCTTTCGATGAAGTGGATGTCTTCGGTGACATAGTTTTCGTTGCCGGATTTGTAGGGCAGGAAGGTCTCGACCATGTCCTGGGCCACGCTCGGCCCCATCAGGCCCGACAGGTTGGCCTCGATGCGGTCGCGCAGGCGGCGCAACGCATAGGGGCGGCGCTCGTCGAAGGGCAGGTAGAGGTCGCGCAGGGCCTGCTCGACTTCTTTCTGCGCAGCCTTGGCGCCCAGTGGCTTGGCCAGCTGGGTGGCAAATTCCTGTGGCGAGGCCGCGTGCAGCTCGCGGCGCTGCGGGCGGCGCACGTTGTCCACCGCGCACGCTTCGGCGGCGCTGGCTTCTTCACTGCTGGCGTTGGTGAACAGCGAGATCAGGGTGAACAGCAAGACGTTTGCCGCCAGCGAGGCGATGGCCGCCATGTGCCAGCTGGTGTCGTCGAGGACGTAGATCATGTCCAGCAGCGGAATGTAGAAGCCCTGCAGGTTGCCCAGCAACGGCAGCAGCATGGTCACCAGCCACACCAGGGTGCCGGCCAGCAGGCCTGCGATGAAACCGCGGCGATTGGCGGTAGGCCAGTACAGCACCGACAACACGCCCGGCAGGAACTGCAAGGTGGCGACGAAGGCGACGATGCCCAGGTTGGCCAGGCTCTGGTGATTGTTCTGGGTCAGGTAGAACATGAAGCCGGCGGTGATGATGGCGACGATCAGCGCGCGGCGGGTCCATTTCAGCCAGCGGTAGATGTTGCCTTCGGCTGGCGGCTGGTACAGCGGCAGCACCAGGTGGTTGAGGGCCATGCCCGACAGCGCCAGGGTGGTGACGATGATCAGCCCGCTGGCCGCAGACAACCCGCCGATATAGGCCAGCAACGCCAGCGCTTTGTTGTTGGCAGCGATGCCCAGCCCCAGCGTGAAGTATTCCGGGTTGGTGCTGGCGCCCAGGCGCAGGCCGGCCCACAGCACCAGCGGCACGGCCAGGCTCATCAGCAGCAGGAACAGCGGCAGGCCCCAGCTGGCGCTGACCAGCGAGCGTGGGTTGAGGTTTTCGGTGAAGGCCATGTGGTACATGTGCGGCATGACGATGGCCGAGGCGAAGAACACCAGCAGCAGGGTGCGCCATGGCCCTTCCTGCAGCGGTGTGTGCAGCGCCGCCAGGGCGGTCTGGTTCTGCAGCAGCCACACTTCCAGCCCATGCGGGCCGCCAAACACACCGTACAAGGCGTACAGGCCGATACCGCCCAGCGCCAGCAGCTTGATCACCGATTCGAAGGCAATGGCGAACACCAGCCCTTCATGCTTCTCGCGCGTGGCGATGTGCCGCGAGCCGAAGAAAATGGTGAACAGAATGATCAGCGCACAGAAGGCGAATGCCACCCTGGCCTTGACCGGCTCGCCGGTCAGGATGCTGATCGAGTCGGCCACCGCCTGGATCTGCAGGGCCAGCAACGGCAGCACCCCGATCAACATGATCAGGGTGGTCAGCGCGCCGGCCCAAGTGCTGCGGAAACGGAACGCCAGCAGGTCGGCCAGCGACGACAGCTGATAGGTGCGGGTGATCTTGAGGATCGGGTAAAGCAGCACCGGCGCCAGCAGGAAGGCCCCGGAGACCCCCAGGTAGCAGGCCAGGAAGCCATAGCCGTACTGGTAGGCCAGGCCGACCGAGCCATAGAAGGCCCAGGCACTGGCATACACGCCCAGCGACAGGGTGTAGGTCAGCGGGTGGCGAATAATTGAGCGGGGTATCAGCCCACGCTCGCTGATCCAGGCCACGCCGAACAGCACCATGAGGTACGCGGCGCTGATCAGGATCATCTGGGTCAGGCTAAAGCTCATCGGCATCTCGTTGGCTCTGCAGGATGAAGGTGACGACGATCAGGATCAGCCAGAGCAGGTAGGGGCGGTACCAGGCTCCGGTCGGTTCGATCCACCAGTCCATGATGGCCGGGGAGAACAGGTAGATCCCCACGACCAGAAGCAGGACCAAACGATAGATGTACATGCTGGCCTCGATGGTTGGGCGCTGCGGGCTTGGACTTATTATTGGCGCAAAAGAGTGGGGGGATGCTAGCGGGAATCGGTAGGGTTAGCCAAGGGTTTGAAATTATTGGGCTTTTGTTTTTGAGCGGTAGGTTGCCTGTGCGGGCCTCTTCGCGGGCTTGCCCGTGAAGAGGCCGTTGAGGGCTCAGTGCAAATCAGCCTCTGGCACGGTAGTCCGCTGCGCAATCGCCTCGGGCCGCCACTGCTTGCGGGCTACCGCCAACACTTCAGCCGGCGTTGCCAGCAGCAACTCGGGGTTTGCTTCTTGCCCCAGCGCCCGCAATGCCCGCAACAGCAGGGGGGTAGCATGCTCCGCCTGTAAGGGCGGCGAGCGGTACGACTTGCCCAGCTTGTGCCCATCTGGCTGCACGATCAGCGGAATATGCAGGTAACGCGGCTGTGAGAACCCCAGCAGCTCTTGCAGGTAGAGCTGGCGCGGTGTGTTGTCGAGCAGGTCGGCCCCACGCACGATATCGGTAACCCCTTGCCAGGCATCATCCAGCACCACCGCCAGCTGATACGCATACAGCCCGTCACGGCGCTGGATGACGAAATCACCCACCTCGCGCCCCAGGTGTTGCTGGAACTCACCCTGGACCCGGTCGGTGAACCGGTAGATCAACTCTGGCACCCGCAGACGGATCGCCGCGCCCTCGCGTGCATGCCCGGCGTTGCGGCACAAGCCTGGGTAAATGCCGTTGTGCCCTTCCAGCTGTTTGCGCGAGCAGGTGCAGGCGTAGGCCAGGCCCATGTTGAACAGGCGGTCGACCACTGCTGCATAAGCCTCATGGCGCTGGCTCTGGAACACCACCTCGCCATCCCACTCCAGGCCGTAACGCTCCAGGGTCTGCAAGATAGCGTCGCGGGCGCCGGGCATTTCCCGGGGCGGGTCGGTGTCTTCCATGCGCAGCAGCCAGCGGCCGTTGACGGCGCGGGCGTCGAGCCAGGAGGCGAGGGCGGCGACCAGCGAGCCGAAGTGCAGAAAGCCGCTGGGGGTAGGGGCGAAGCGCCCAATGTAGCTGGTGTCGTTCATGGCGGTCGTGCGTCTGAAAATGAAACGGGGCGCAAGATGCGCCCCGTTTGGGTGGGAAAAGGATCAGCCTTTGCCGACTGTTTTTTCCTTTTTCTCCGCGATTTCCTTGCAGTCGAAGCACAGGTCGGCGGTTGGGCGGGCTTCGAGGCGACGCAGGCCGATCTCGATGCCGCAGGACTCACACCAGCCGTACTCTTCGTCCTGGATCTTCTGCAGGGTCTTGTCGATCTTCTTGATCAGCTTGCGCTCGCGATCGCGGTTACGCAGCTCCAGGGCGAACTCTTCTTCCTGGCTGGCACGGTCGGCCGGGTCTGGGAAGTTGGCCGCTTCGTCCTTCATGTGGGTCACGGTCTGATCCACGCTCGTCATCAACTCAAGCTTCCAGGCACCCAGAAGTTTGGTGAAATGCTTGCGCATGGGCTCCCCCATGTACTCCTCGCCCTTGCTTTCTTTATAGGGCTCTACACCGTACATGGACTGACTGGTTTTTTGCTTTTCTACGGTGGACATGAATAGACCGCCTCTCACTCATCTGATCCAATGCGCAGGATGCTCCATCTCCGGCACCCGCCGGCCCTGCGACTGCGAGCCGCCGAACTTACCAGATAGATCGGGGGTGCGCTACCCCGCCCGATCCTGCTAATGGACAGCGGCGCGAGCCACACGTTCGGTAGCGTGCAGAGGTAGAATCTCCAGTTTAGACCCAATTGAGAGAAGGTCATGGCCCACCCTTACAGTGCGCGCAGCCGCGCCATCGAACCCTTTCACGTCATGGCGTTGCTGGCGCGGGCCAACGAGCTGCAGGCGGCCGGCCATGATGTGATCCACCTGGAAATCGGCGAACCGGACTTCACCACGGCCGCGCCGATCGTCGAGGCCGGCCAGGCCGCATTGGCCGCGGGCCACACCCGCTATACCGCCGCCCGTGGCCTGCCGGCGCTGCGCGAGGCGATCGCCGGCTTCTATGGGCAGCGGTACGGCGTCAGTGTCGATCCTGAGCGCATTCTGATCACGCCGGGCGGTTCTGGCGCACTGTTGTTGGCCAGCAGCCTGCTGGTAGACCCAGGCAAGCACTGGCTGCTGGCCGACCCGGGCTACCCCTGCAATCGCCACTTCCTGCGCCTGGTCGAAGGCGGCGCGCAGCTGGTGCCGGTGGGCCCCGAGGTCAACTACCAACTCACCGCCGACCTGGTTGACCGCTATTGGGACAAAGACACGGTCGGGGCCCTGGTTGCCTCGCCAGCCAACCCGACCGGCACGGTGCTGAACCGTGACGAGCTGGCCAGCCTGTCGCGCGCTACCCGTGAACGCCATGGCCACCTGGTGGTGGACGAGATTTACCACGGGCTGACCTACGGTATGGACGCGCCCAGCGTGCTGGAAGTGGACGATGGGGCGTTTGTCCTGAATAGTTTTTCGAAGTATTTCGGCATGACCGGCTGGCGCCTGGGCTGGCTGGTGGCGCCGCCCGGCGCGGTGGCAGACCTGGAAAAGCTTGCACAGAACCTGTACATCAGCGCCCCCAGCATGGCCCAACATGCGGCGCTGGCGTGCTTCCAGCCGCAAACCCTGGCGATTCTGGAAGAGCGCCGCGCCGAATTCGCCCGTCGCCGCGACTACCTGTTGCCAGCCCTGCGCGAGCTGGGCTTTGGCATCGCCGTCGAGCCCGAGGGGGCTTTCTACTTGTACGCCGACATCAGCGCCTTCGGCGGCGATGCCTTTGCGTTCTGCCGGCACTTCCTTGAAACCGAGCACGTGGCCTTTACCCCCGGCTTGGATTTTGGCCGCCACCTGGCGGGGCATCATGTGCGCTTTGCCTATACCCAGAGCCTGCCGCGCCTGGAACAGGCCGTGCAGCGTATTGCCCGCGGCCTGCGGAGCTGGCAAGGCTGATGGCTTTTTTTCCTCCACTCGAGCAGGGGCGCCTACTGCGGCGCTATAAACGGTTTTTGGCGGACATCGAGCTGGCCAATGGCGAGCAAATGACCATTCATTGCCCGAACACCGGGTCCATGCTCAATTGCATGCGCGAAGGCGGGCAGGTGTGGTTCAGCCGCTCCAACGACCCCAAGCGCAAGCTGCCAGGCACCTGGGAGATCAGTGAAACGCCCCAAGGCCGCCTGGCCTGTGTGAACACCGGGCGCGCCAACGCGTTGGTTGAAGAGGCGCTGCGTGCCGGGGTTATCAGTGAGCTGGCCGGTTTCACCGCACTCAGGCGTGAAGTGGCGTATGGCGAAGAGGGCAGCCGCATCGATTTTCGCCTGGAGTTCGACACCGGCCCGGCCTATGTCGAAGTCAAGAGCGTGACCTTGGGGTACCCGGACACCGCCGTCGCGGCCTTCCCCGACGCCGTCACCCAGCGCGGTGCCAAGCACCTGCGTGAACTGGCGACGCTGGCTCGCCAAGGTGTGCGTGCGGTGCAGTTGTACTGCGTGAACCTGACCGGCGTCGACGCCGTGCGCCCGGCCAAGGAAATCGACGCGGGCTACGCCCAGGCCTTGCGCGCCGCCGTGGCTGAAGGCGTGGAGGTGTTGGCGTACGGCACTTACCTGGATGCCGAACGTATCGTCATCGACCGCCCCTTGCCGGTACTGCTCAACCCTTGAGCCAGATGCCCTGGCTGTCTTCATGGCAGCCCAGGGCCTGCAGGCTGTCGCCCTCGCACGGCCCGGCCACGCATTCGCCGCTTTCTATCAGGAACAAAGCGCCATGATGGGCGCAGTGAATCAGGCTGGCGCTGTCATCGAGAAAGGCATCTGCAGCCCAGTTCAGTGGGATGCTGCGGTGTGGGCAGAGGTTGCGATAGAGGTACACCTGGCCCTGGCGGCGCACGCCGAACAGGTCGACGCCGTCTACGCTGAAGGCGCGGCTGTGGCCCTCGGCCAATGAGCTGGAGGTACAAAGGAAGTGCATGGCAAGGACGACTCGTGAAACACGTGATGGCTTGACGCTTCAATGCGAATAATTATCAAATTGCCCGCATTCGATGCGCCCGGCTGTCTATGGTGCGCAGTTCCGCCGCCCGCCACAAGGCGCGCGGCCCGCCTTCAGAAGGAAATCCGATGATGCGCCGTCCCGCTGCCCTGATCGCCCTGTGCGCAGGCTTTGTGCTGTCCACCCAAGCCCTGGCAGCCGAACTGCCGCAGCGATGGGTCAGTGCCGGTGGTGCGCTGAGCGAGTGGGTCACTGCGCTGGGCGGCGAATCGCGCCTGGTCGGCGTCGATACCACCAGCCAGCACCCCGCATCGCTGAAGGCGCTGCCGAGCGTCGGCTATCAGCGCCAGTTGTCTGCCGAAGGTATTCTCAGCCTGCGCCCAGACGTGTTGGTGGGCACCGAAGAAATGGGCCCGCCGCCGGTGTTGGCGCAGATTCGCAAGGCGGGTGTGCGGGTAGAGTTGTTCTCCAGCAAGGCCGAACTTGATGCGGTCGATCAGAACCTCAAGCACCTGGGCCAGTTGCTGGGTGCCGAGCCACAAGCCACCGCGTTGGCAGCGGGCTATCGCCAGCAGTTGGACGCGTTGCAGGCTCAGGTCAAACACGCCCAGGCAGGCCAGAAGGCGCCCGGGGTGTTGCTGCTGGTGGGCCATGCTGGTGCCAAGCCGCTGATTGCTGGGCAAGGCACTGCCGGCGATTGGCTGCTACGCCAGGCCGGGGCGCACAACCTGGCCGAGCATCAGGGTTACAAGAACTTCTCCAATGAGGCGCTGGCGGCGCTGGACCCGGATGTAGTGGTGTTCTCCGACCGTGCGTTGGCCGACGAGCAGGCCCTGCAAGCGCTGCTGAAGGAAAACCCAGCGCTGGCGGCCTCCCGCGCCGTGCGTGAACAGCGCCTGGTGTCGCTTGACCCGACGCTGCTGGTTGGCGGCCTGGGGCCACGCCTGCCAGCGACCCTGCGCTCGTTGGCTGCCACCTTCTACCCGGCAGCCAAGGGCAGTTTCGCTCAATGAGACAACGCGTTCAGCCACGCACATTGATCATCTGCCTGAGCTTGCTGTGCCTGTTGGCGGTGTGGCTGTCCCTGGCCCTGGGGCCGGTCAGCCTGCCACTGTTCGATACCTTGCGCGCTGGGCTGCGCTTGTTGGGGCTGCCGATCGCCGGTGATGGCCTGCAGCAAGCGGAAATGATCCTCGGCCAGATTCGCCTGCCGCGCACCTTGCTGGGGCTGGCGGTGGGGGCGGTGCTGGCGCTGTCCGGCGTGGCCATGCAGGGGCTGTTCCGCAACCCGTTGGCCGACCCAGGGCTGGTAGGCGTCGCCGCCGGGGCGGCAATGGGCGCTGCAGTGGCTATTGTCGGCGGCAGTTGGTTTGGCGGAATGCCGGAGGTGCTGGCGCCTTATCTGCTGTCACTGTGCGCCTTCATTGGCGGGCTTGGGGTGACCGCGCTGGTCTATCGCCTGGGGCGGCGCGACGGCCAGACCAATGTCGCCACGATGCTGTTGGCCGGCGTGGCCATGACTGCGCTGGGCGGCGCGGCGGTGGGGCTGTTCTCCTACCTGGCCGATGACGCCACCTTGCGCACCCTGACGTTCTGGAACCTGGGCAGCCTCAACGGTGCCAGTTACGAGCGGCTGTGGCCGCTGTTGATGGTGGCTACCGGCGTGGCGCTGTGGTTGCCGCGGCGGGCGCGGGCGCTGAATGCCTTGCTGTTGGGGGAGTCGGAGGCGCGGCACCTGGGTATCGAGGTGGAGCGGCTCAAGCGCGAATTGGTGTTCTGTACCGCGCTGGGTGTCGGCGCGGCAGTGGCGGCGGCGGGGCTGATCGGCTTCATCGGGCTGGTGGTGCCGCACCTGGTGCGCTTGCTGGCAGGGCCTGATCACCGTGTGGTGTTGCCGGCCTCGCTGTTGGCGGGCGGCGTACTGATGCTGTTCGCCGACCTGGCGGCCCGGCTGTTGCTGGCGCCAGCCGAACTGCCGATCGGCATTGTCACTGCGTTTATCGGTGCGCCGTTTTTCCTGTTTCTGCTGATTCGAGGGCGCAGCTGATGTTGCAAGTCGAGGGCCTGCACCTGCGGCGGGGAAGCAACGAGGTACTCCACGACATCCACCTGCAATTGACCCTGGGGCAGGTGGTGGGCGTGCTCGGCCCCAACGGCGCGGGCAAGAGCAGCTTGCTGGGGGTGCTGTGTGGCGAGCTGGCGCCCGACCAGGGGCATGTGACCTTGCAGGGCCGGCCGTTGGCCGATTGGGCAGGGCAGGAGCGGGCCAGGCGCCTGGCGGTGTTACCGCAGGTATCCAGCTTGGGCTTCTCGTTCAGGGTTGAGGAGGTTGTGGGCATGGGGCGGATGCCGCATGGCAGTGGCCAGGTGCGCGACGCCGAGATCGTCGAAGCAGCCTTGCGTGCCGCGGATGCCTGGCACCTGCAGGGGCGCAGCTACCTGGCGCTGTCGGGCGGTGAGCGGCAGCGGGTGCACCTGGCGCGCGTGCTGGCCCAGCTGTGGCCAGGTGAGCAGGGTACTACGCTGTTGCTTGATGAGCCGACGTCGATGCTCGACCCATTGCATCAGCACACGACCCTGCAAGCGGTGCGGCGCTTTGCCGACCGAGGCGCCGCGGTGCTGGTGATCCTGCATGACCTGAACCTGGCGGCACGCTACTGTGACCGTATCCTGTTGCTTGAGCAGGGCCGCTGCCATGCCTTGGCCTCCCCCGACGAAGTGCTGACGCCTGGGGCATTGAAGGCGGTGTTCGGTATCGATGTGCTGGTACAGGCTCATCCGGAGCGTGGCCACCCGCTGATCATCACCCGCTAGGAGGCATTGCCGATGCGCCATCCACTGCTGTCCGGTTTAGCGCTGTACCTGGTGCTGGCGCTGGGCGGGTGCCAGGCCAGCCTGCCGCCGTTACCTGGCTGGCAGAGTACTGAAGGGCGCGAACACGCGCAGTTGGGGCACATCAAGGATCTGGCCAGCGGCCAGCTCATCAGCCCTGAACAACTGGTCACGCAGCTGGCCGATGCACCGCGTGTGCTGGTAGGGGAGAAGCACGACAACCCGGACCATCACGCATTGCAGCTGTGGTTGTTGCAGGCCCTGCAGGGCCGGCGCGCTCAGGGCAGCTTGTTGATGGAGATGCTGCAGCCTGAGCAGCAGTCGCTGGTCGACAAACTTGAAGCACAGCCGCAGTTGCCCGCGGACTTGCCCAAGGCGTTAGCGTGGGAAGAAGGCTGGGACTGGCAGTTGTACGGCCCGCTGGTGACGCAGGCCTTGCAGCACGGCATCCCGCTGCTGGCCGCCAACCTTTCACCTGGGCAGATGCGCCACGCCTACCGGCACCCGGCTTCGTTACCGGGCGCTCAGTCCAATGCGCCTAGGGTCAAGGCCGCGTTGCTTGAACAGGTGCGTGCCGGGCACTGCGGCTTGCTGCCGGAAAGCCAGTTGCCCGCCATGCTTGCCGTTCAACAGCAGCGCGACCGGCAAATGGCAGAGCAGTTGCTGAAGGCGCCGCAGCCGGCCCTGCTATTGGCTGGCGCATACCACGTACGCAAGGACCTGGGTGTGCCGTTGCACTTGGCTGACCTGGGCGCGCAGGGCCGTAGCGTGGTCGTATTGTTGGCCGAGGTCGGCGAGGAAGCCGAGGCGGGCATGGCCGATTATGTGTGGTACACGGCGGCGATGCCGGAGCAGGACTACTGCGCTCAACTGCGCAAGTAACGTTACGGGTATCGGCGTTGTCACCGCGGACGCGGTGCAAAACCGTCAGGCAAAAAAAGACCCGGCAAAGAGCCGGGTCAATAACCGTGATTAGCCTGATGAGGAGATAATCTGAGAGTCCGAACCAGGGGCTTTCAGTTTATCCAACCAGTCTCGCGACCAGTTGTGATAATCATAACGATTCTCATTTCGGAGTCAATCCCCTTCGTCGGTTTATTTCGCGTTTTTTTGCACAGGGTTCTTCGCGTCCAGCTGTTGATTGAGCGCTTCCTTGCGTTCGGTCGGCAAATCGTTCCAGTGCATGTCGAGCAATGCGCCTTCAATGGCGTACAACAGCACTTTGGAGGCGCGGAACCCTCGCGTTTTCACAGCTTGGTACGCACCCACCGCACCTAGCCGGCGCAAATCCGACGCGCTGTGGATGCCGGCCGCATGCAACCACTGCGCAGAAGTCTTGCCAAGATTCTTCAGATGCTGCAATTCATCGTTCATCGAGCCTCCTTGCGATGGCTGAACGGGTCTTGGGGGATAAATCGCGAGCAGGTCAGAGAGGAGTGTAGCGGGGGTTGGGAAATGCGCGGCCTTTTGCCATCGGGTGCGACGATTGGGGAGAGGAGCTGCCTTTTACAGCCCTATCGCCGGCAAGCCAGCTCCCACAGGGACACCACTGCCCTTGAGGCTTGTGGAACTCCTGTGGGAGCCGGCTTGCCGGCGATAAGCTGCAATGCTGACCTTACAGGCCCGGCAAGCGCTGGCGGATCTGGTCGATCACCTGGTTCATGCTGGCGCTTTCCTGCGTATCGACACGGGTGGCGTGCTGCAGTTCTGTGGCATTCAGCGGCTCACGGCTGGCCTGCTGAGCCTTGACCACCTCCAGGGTAGCGTCCGACGGGTCGGTTTTTTCCGCCTGGCGCTGCGCCAGCCAGCTGGCGATCACCGCCTCCGGGGCTTGGCAGTCGAGGACCAGGAACGGCACGCCGGTCGCGCTGGCGACCTCTGCCGCCGCTTGGCGTTGAGCATGTTTCAGGTAAGTGGCATCGAGCACCACCGGGAAACCGGCGCGCAGGATGGTGCCGGCCAGATCGTGCAGGCGCTGATAGGTCGCGGCGCTGGCATCTTGGTCATAGATGCCGGCATCCTGCTGCCCAGATAGCGTTGCCTGCTGCTCGCCGAACAGGCGCTTGCGCTCTACGTCCGAACGCACACGCACGGCGCCCAGGGCTTCGACCAGGCGCATCGCCACGTGGCTCTTGCCCACCGCCGAGACGCCGTGGGTGATGGCCAGCAGGCGCGAAGGGATGGCGCTGTAGCTTTCCGCCAGGTTGGCATAGTTGCGGTAGGTGCGCAGGGTGGTGGCGCGCTGCACGCCATCGGCATTGGCGGGCATGCTGAACAGGGCGACCTTGGCGCGCACCAGGGCGCGGTAGGCCTTGTAGAAGTTGAGCACTTCCAGGCCCTCGTAGTCGCCGGTCAGTTCCAGGTACTGGCTGACGAAGCGGTGCGCCAGGCACTTGAGGCCGCGGTCTTCCAGGTCCATGGCCAGGAAGCCGGTATCGGCCCAGACATCGGTCATGCGGAACGGCTCGTTGAACTCGATGCAGTCGAAGATCACCACCTTGCCGTCGATCAGGGTGGCGTTGCCCAGGTGAATGTCACCGTGGCATTCGCGGGTGAAACCGTTGGCCTTGCGCGCTTCGAACAGGCCTTTGAGGCGCTCGAAACTGCTGCGTGCCCATGCCTGGAGGTTGTCCAGTTGCAGCAGGTCGGCCTTGTCGCTGAGGAACGGACGGATCTGCTCGAAGTTCTGCTCGACCGGGGCCATCACGCTTTCAGGCGAGCCGTAAGGTTGCGCTGCCGGGACCTTGGGGGTCTGCAGATGGAATTCGGCGATTTGTCGGGCCATCTGGTCGATGTGCTCGGCGTTGAGCTCGCCGTTGGCTTGCAGGGTGCTGAGCATCTGCCCCTGGGGGAACTGGCGCATTTTCAGGGCGTATTCGATTGCTACACCCTCACCGCCGATTTGCGGCGCTTCGGTGCTCCCGGTGATCGGCAACACGTCAAGGTACAGGCCTTCTGTCAGGCGCTGGTTCAGGCGCAATTCCTCGTTACAGAAATGCTCGCGTTGATCCAACTGGGTGAAGTCGAGGAAGCCGAAGTTCATCGGTTTCTTGACCTTGTAGGCGTACTCGCCAGTGAGCAGGACCCAGGAGATATGCGTCTCGATGAGTTGGAACCCATCCACGGGGTGAGGGTAGAGGGCTGGGTTCTGCAACGCAGTGATAAGAGCTTGGCTCACGGGAAATCCTTCCGGGGGCAGGGAATTCGAATGCGCCATTATGGTCAATGGTGCCGTCCCTGCATACCGCCGAGGGCGCCTGCCCAGCCTTTACAAAGTGCGTATAATCCGCCGCCATGACTCGAACTCGAAACGCTCGTACCCCTCAGAAACGCCCGACCGGCCGCTCTCGCGCCTGGCTGGGCTGGGCTTTGAAGCTCAGCCTGGTCGGCCTGGTGATCCTCGCCGGCTTCGCGGTTTACCTCGATGCTGTCGTCCAAGAGAAGTTCTCTGGCAAGCGTTGGACCATCCCGGCCAAGGTATACGCCCGGCCACTGGAGCTGTTCGTCGGCCAGAAGCTGAGCAAGAACGACTTCCTCACCGAACTCGATGCCCTGGGCTATCGCCGTGAAAGCGCGGCCAACGGCCCGGGTGCGGCCGCGGTCAACGGTAATACCGTCGACCTCAACACCCGCGGCTTCCAGTTCTACGAGGGGATGGAACCCGCGCAGTTCGTCCGCGTGCGCTTCTCTGGCGATTACGTGGCGGGGCTGGCCGGTGCCAACGGCGGCAAGCTCGACGTGGTGCGCCTAGAGCCGCTGATGATCGGCGGTATCTACCCGAAAAACCTCGAGGACCGGATCCTGATCAAAATCGATCAGGTGCCACCGTACCTGCTCGAAACCCTGGTCGCGACCGAAGACCGCGACTTCTATAGCCACTTTGGCGTGTCGCCCAAGTCCATCGCCCGTGCCGTATGGGTCAACACCTCGGCCGGCTCCATGCGCCAAGGCGGCAGTACCCTGACCCAGCAGTTGGTGAAGAACTTCTACCTCACCAGCGAGCGCAGCCTCAGCCGCAAGCTGACCGAGGCCATGATGGCCGTGCTGCTGGAGCTGCATTACGACAAGCGTGAAATCCTCGAGGCCTACCTCAACGAGGTGTTCGTCGGCCAGGACGGCCAACGCGCGGTGCATGGCTTCGGCCTGGCCAGCCAGTTCTTCTTCAGCCAGCCGCTGTCGGAGCTCAAGCTGCACCAGATCGCCTTGCTGGTGGGCATGGTCAAGGGGCCGTCCTACTACAACCCGCGGCGTTATCCTGACCGCGCTCTGGCCCGCCGTAACCTGGTACTCGACCTGCTGGCCGAGCAGGGCGTGGCGAGCAAGGACGTGATCGAGGCGGCAAAGAAGATGCCATTGGGTGTAACCAAACGCGGCAGCCTGGCGGACAGCTCGTTCCCAGCCTTCCTCGACTTGGTCAAACGCCAGTTGCGCCAAGACTACCGCGACGAAGACTTGACCGAAGAAGGCCTGCGTATCTTCACCAGTTTCGACCCGATCCTGCAGATGAAGGCAGAAACCTCCATGAACGAGACGTTCAAGCGCCTGGCCGGGCGCAAGGGCGCTGACGAGGTCGAGTCGGCGATGGTCGTGACCAACCCGGAAACCGGCGAAGTGCAGGCGCTGATCGGCAGCCGCCAGTCGGGCTTTGCCGGCTTCAACCGCGCCATCGACGCGGTGCGGCCGATTGGCTCGCTGGTCAAGCCGGCGGTGTACCTGACCGCGCTGGAGCAGCCGAGCAAGTACACCCTGACCAGCTGGGTGCAGGACGAGCCATTCTCGGTCAAAGGCGCCAACGGCCAGATCTGGCGTCCGCAGAACTACGACCGTCGTCCGCATGGCACCATTTATCTGTATCAGGGCCTGGCCAATTCCTACAACCTGTCGACCGCCAAGCTCGGCCTGGAAGTGGGCGTGCCCAACGTGATCAAGACCATCGGTCGGCTGGGGGTGAATGTCGACTGGCCAGCCTTCCCGGCGATGCTGCTGGGGGCAGGTGGCATGTCGCCGATGCAGGTCGCGACCATGTACCAGACCATTGCCAATGGTGGCTTCAACACGCCGATGCGCGGTATCCGCAGCGTGTTGACCGCCGAGGGTGAGCCGCTTAAACGCTACCCGTTCCAGATCCAGCAGACCTTCGACCCAGGTTCCATCTACCTGGTGCAGAACGCCATGCAGCGGGTGATGCGTGAAGGTACCGGCCGTTCGGTGTACAACGTGCTGCCGCGTTCGCTGACCCTGGCCGGCAAGACCGGTACCAGTAACGACTCGCGCGACAGCTGGTTCTCCGGCTTCAGCCAGGACCTGCTAGCCGTGGTGTGGATGGGCCGCGACGATAACGGCAAAACGCCGTTCACCGGTGCCACAGGCGCCCTGCAGGTCTGGACCAGCTTCATGAAGAAGGCCGACCCGCTGCCGCTGGACATGCCGCAACCGGACAACGTCGTGCAAGCCTGGATCGACCCGTACAGCGGCCAAGGCTCTGACGGTAGCTGTCCGGGAGCCGTGCAGATGCCGTATATTCGCGGAAGCGAACCGCCCGCCGGCGCAGCCTGTGGCGGTGAGCAGAATCCGGCAGAATCGGTCATGGACTGGGTCAAAGGCTGGATGAATTAAGCACGAGCTGCATTGATGAGGTGTGAAGTGAATAAGTGGCTGTTTCCTGCCTTGACGGCGTTGGTTGTGCTCCAGGGTTGCTCCAGCGTCCAGCGTGGCAATATCCCGGTGGTCGATTCGAGCACCCGCGTGTCCAACAGTGAACGCGTAACGGCCAACCGCTCGGCGGCTGGCATGAACAGCGGCACCTCACAAGCGCAGTCGCTGCCTGAGGACTCGGGCGTGACGGTGATGATCCCGCAGGGCGCCGGTGCCTCGAGCATCCAGACGTTCCCGGCCGGTAATGGCGCGGCGCCGATCAGCACCGCACCGATTACCCCGGGCCCGATCTCGACCGGGCCGATGACCACCAACCCTAACCCGATCGCCGACGAGCCGTTCGATATCGCCTCGATGAACAGCACGCCGAAAGCCAGCAGTGCGCCGACCGGCATCCCGCGCAGCGGTGCCGCATCTGGCGGCCTGTCGGCCGACGAGCAGCTTGATGGGCCTGTACTGGCGCTGTTGACGACTGCCCAGCAACAGCAAGTCAGTGGTGATTTCAACGGTGCCTCGTCAAGCCTGGAGCGTGCCCAGCGTATCGCCCCGCGCGAGCCGCAGGTGCTGTTCCGCCTGGCCCAGGTGCGCTTGTCTCAGGGCGATGCCGCGCAGGCCGAGCAGTTGGCCCGCCGCGCCCTGACCTACGCCAATGGTCGCCCCGACCTGCAGGCCGAACTGTGGAACACCATTGCCCAGTGCCGTGAAAAACAAGGTGACAGTGCCGGTGCGGCGCTGGCGCGGCAGAAGGCCCGAGTGAATTCCTGATGATCGAGCAACGCATACTGGACATCGCCGACCACCTGCTGCTGATCGAGCGTGAGTTGAAGGTGCAAGGCTGGTGGGACGATGAGCCGCCCAGCGATGAAGCACTGGAAAGCACCGTGCCCTTTGCGGTCGATACGATGACCCTGGAGCAGTGGCTGCAATGGATTTTCCTGCCCCGCATGAAGATCATCATCGAGCTCGGCCACCCGTTGCCCAGTGCCTCGGGCATTCTGGTGATGGCTGAAACGGTGTTCACCGATCGCCCGGAGCAGAGTCGCGAGCTACGGCGCCTGCTAGCAGAGTTCGATCAATTGATCGCTTCTGGAGCCTGATTTCTTCTCTTTTTCCTTCAAGGGCCGCAGATTGTGGCCCTTTTTTATGGAAATCTTCTTAATTCTGCTGCTGCTATCCTTTTTAGTGGTGGCAGGAATTCATCTTGAGGAAAAATTGGCAATAATTTTTCTTGACTTGTAGCCGCCAAATCACAAGAATCCAACTTCCGCTGTAGAGGGACTGCCAGAAGCAGACCCGCTAAGCAGATCATGAGGCGCACACCCGCGCCGACCTGTTACACCCCGCAACGCGTTACCTCGCGCTGGGTGGGAAAACCCCGCAACACTCTGGGGCGCTCCCAATACTTGCTCAGTCAGTGCTGACGTTCGCTCATGCTCTGCTTGGCAGTAAACCTATTAAGACCCGTCCACTAGGGACGGTATTCTGGCGTTTTAGAGGTGAACAACGTGGAGCTTTTATCTGGCGCTGAGATGGTCGTCCGCTTCTTGCGTGACGAAGGCGTTAAGCACATCTACGGGTACCCTGGCGGTGCTCTTCTTCATGTTTACGATGCCCTGTTCAAGGAACCGGAAGTCGAACACATCCTGGTTCGTCACGAACAGGCTGCAACCCATATGGCGGACGGCTACGCCCGTGCCACCGGCAAGGCCGGTGTGGTGCTGGTAACCTCCGGCCCGGGTGCGACCAATGCCATTACCGGCATTGCCACCGCCTACATGGATTCGATTCCGATGGTCATTCTGTCCGGCCAGGTGCCTAGCACCATGGTGGGTACCGATGCCTTCCAGGAAACCGACATGATTGGCATCTCGCGGCCGATCGTGAAGCACAGCTTCATGATCAAAAACGCCACCGAGATCCCAGAAGTTCTGAAAAAAGCCTTCTACCTGGCGCAATCCGGCCGTCCTGGCCCGGTCGTGGTCGACATTCCAAAAGATATGACCAACCCGGCCGAGAAGTTCGAATACGTCTACCCGAAGAAGGTCAAGCTGCGCTCCTACAGCCCAGCGGTCCGTGGCCACTCCGGCCAGATCCGCAAGGCCGCCGAGATGCTGCTGGCTGCCAAACGCCCGATCGTTTACGCCGGCGGCGGCGTTATTTTGGGTGGTGGCTCCGAAGCCCTGACCGAAATCGCCAAATCGCTGAACCTGCCGGTTACCAATACCCTCATGGGTCTGGGTGGCTTCCCGGGTACTGACCGTCAGTTCCTCGGCATGCTCGGCATGCACGGCAGCTTCACGGCCAACATGGCCATGCACAATGCTGACGTCATCTTTGCCGTCGGTGCGCGCTTCGATGACCGTGTGGTCAACGGCCCGGCCAAGTTCTGCCCGAATGCCAAGATCATCCACATCGACATCGACCCGGCGTCGATTTCCAAGATGATCAAGGCCGACGTGCCTATCGTTGGCCCAGTCGACAGCGTCTTGACCGAGATGCTCGGCATCCTCAAGGAAATCGGCGAGCAGCCTGACAAGGCCGCCGCAGAAGCCTGGTGGAAGCAGATCGATGAATGGCGTGGCGACGGTGACCTGTTCCCTTACAACAAGGGTGATGGCAGCGTCATCAAGCCGCAGACCGTGATCGAAACCCTGTGCGAAGTGACCAACGGCGATGCCTTTGTTACCTCCGACGTGGGCCAGCACCAGATGTTCGCGGCGCAGTACTACCGCTTCAACAAGCCGAACCGCTGGATCAACTCCGGTGGCCTGGGCACCATGGGCTTCGGTTTCCCGGCGGCGATGGGCGTCAAGCTCAACTTCCCGGACCAGGACGTGGCGTGCGTGACCGGTGAAGGCAGTATCCAGATGAACATCCAGGAACTGTCTACCTGCATGCAGTACGGCTTACCGGTGAAAATCGTCAACCTGAACAACGGTGTGCTGGGCATGGTCCGCCAGTGGCAGGACATGGCGTACAACGGCCGTCACTCGCACTCCTATGTCGAGTCGCTGCCTGACTTCATCAAGCTGGCCGAGGCCTATGGTCATGTGGGTATCCGCATCACCAGCCTGAAAGACCTCAAGCCGAAGCTGGAAGAGGCATTCGCGATGAAAGACCGCCTGGTGTTCATCGACATCGCGGTTGACCGTACCGAGCACGTCTATCCGATGCAGATCAAGGATGGCTCGATGCGTGACATGTGGCTGAGCAAGACGGAGCGTACCTGATATGCGGCACATCATTTCCTTGCTGCTGGAAAACGAACCCGGTGCCTTGTCTCGCGTCGTTGGCCTGTTCTCCCAGCGTAACTACAACATTGAAAGCCTGACCGTGGCGCCGACCGAAGACCCGACCTTGTCGCGTCTGACGCTGACCACCGTTGGCCATGACGAAGTGATCGAACAGATCACCAAGAACCTGAACAAGCTTGTCGAAGTGGTAAAGCTTGTCGACCTGTCGGAAAGTGCTCACATCGAGCGCGAACTGATGCTGGTCAAGGTCAAGGCCACCGGAGCCCAGCGCGCCGAGATCAAGCGCACCACGGACATTTTCCGTGGCCAGATCGTCGATGTGACCGCCAGTGTGTACACCGTGCAACTGAGCGGCACCAGCGACAAACTGGACAGCTTCATCCAGGCCATCGGCACCGCATCGATTCTCGAAACCGTGCGCAGTGGCGTCACCGGCATTGCCCGTGGCGACAAAGTGCTCAGCATCTAAATTCAAAAATTAGCGATGGCTCCGCAGGGGCCGAGATATAACCAGGGGTATTTTCATGAAAGTTTTCTACGATAAAGACTGCGACCTTTCCATCATCCAGGGTAAGAAAGTCGCCATCATCGGTTACGGTTCCCAAGGCCACGCCCAGGCGTGCAACCTGAAAGACTCCGGTGTAGACGTTACCGTCGGTCTGCGTAAAGGCTCGGCCACCGTTGCCAAGGCAGAAGCCCACGGCCTGAAAGTGGCCGACGTGGCTACCGCTGTCGCTGCTGCCGACCTGGTCATGATCCTGACCCCGGACGAGTTCCAAGGCACTCTGTACAAGAACGAGATCGAGCCGAACATCAAGAAAGGCGCAACCCTGGCCTTCTCCCACGGCTTCTCGATCCACTACAACCAAGTCGTGCCACGTGCCGACCTCGACGTGATCATGATCGCGCCGAAAGCCCCGGGCCACACCGTTCGCTCCGAGTTCGTCAAAGGCGGCGGCATCCCTGACCTGATCGCTATCTACCAGGACGCTTCGGGCAACGCCAAGAACGTTGCGCTGTCCTACGCCGCAGGCGTGGGTGGCGGCCGTACCGGCATCATCGAAACCACCTTCAAGGACGAGACTGAAACCGACCTGTTCGGCGAGCAAGCTGTTCTGTGCGGCGGTACCGTCGAGCTGGTCAAAGCCGGTTTCGAAACCCTGGTTGAAGCGGGCTACGCGCCAGAAATGGCCTACTTCGAGTGCCTGCACGAGCTGAAGTTGATCGTTGACCTCATGTACGAAGGCGGTATCGCCAACATGAACTACTCGATCTCCAACAACGCCGAGTACGGTGAGTACGTCACCGGCCCAGAAGTCATCAACGAAGAATCCCGCAAGGCCATGCGCAACGCTCTGAAGCGCATCCAAGACGGCGAGTACGCGAAGATGTTCATCTCTGAAGGTGCTACCAACTACCCATCGATGACCGCCAAGCGTCGTAACAACGCTGCCCACGGCATCGAAATCATCGGCGAGCAACTGCGTTCGATGATGCCTTGGATCTCGGCGAACAAGATCGTCGACAAAGCCAAGAACTAAGTTTCTTGCAACATGAAAAACGCGGCTTCGGCCGCGTTTTTTCGTTTAGGCAGCCGGCATCTGGTATAAAGCAGACCAGTGGCCTGCCGTCAGAACCTGTTTCGCAGGCCCGTGTCGAACATATTCCACCCTGTTGCAAGGTACCCTAAATGAGCGAACGTCCCGAAGAGCCGAACAAGCCCTCCGACGCCGAAAGCCTGCTACCTGTCGATGAGCACATTGAAGAGGGCCATGACGCCGAAGGGCGCAAGGTCCGGCATCGCGGCATCTATCTGCTTCCTAACCTGTTCACCACTGCCAATCTGTTCGCCGGCTTCTACTCCATCATCAACTCGATGAGCGCGCAGAGCGCGTTGAGTGCTGGCGACCCGCGCGAAGCGAGCAAGTACTTCGCCTTTGCCGCCATCGCCATCTTCGTCGCCATGGTGCTCGATGGCCTGGATGGCCGTGTGGCCCGTATGACCAATACCCAAAGCGCCTTCGGGGCCGAGTACGACTCGCTGTCGGACATGGTCGCCTTTGGTGTTGCCCCGGCGTTGCTGGCCTTCGGTTGGGCGTTGGGCGACATGGGCAAGGTCGGCTGGATGGTCGCCTTCATCTATGTGGCGGGCGCTGCCCTGCGCCTGGCACGCTTCAATACCCAGGTGGGGACCGCTGACAAGCGTTACTTCATCGGCCTGGCCAGCCCAGCGGCGGCTGGCGTTGTTGCGGGCACCGTGTGGGCCTTCAGTGACTACGGTATCCAGGGCTCCAAGCTGTCGTTCCTGGTGGCGCTGCTGGTAGCGGCGGCTGGCATGTTGATGGTCAGCAACATCAAGTACAACAGCTTCAAGGAACTCGACCTCAAAGGGCGTGTGCCGTTCGTGGCCATCCTGGCGGTGGTACTGGTGTTCGCCGTGGTATTCAGCGACCCGCCCCGCATCCTGCTGCTGATCTTCCTCGCCTACGCGGCTTCGGGGCCGATCCAGTTCTTGCTGCGGTCTCGCCGTCGCAAGTCGTGACAATGATTTAATGATGGAATAACCCTCCGGCTCCATAGTCTTACTGGTACATCCGTTATCCAGTGCTATGGAGCCGTCCATGCTCATCAAGCTTCCCAGGTCATCCGAGTGCAAGGCGTCGGAGATCACGCCCGAAGGTCTCTATCTTTCTCGTCGCACCGTGCTCGGTGGCTCGTTGGCGGGCCTTGCCCTGGGCGCGCTACCGAGGCTGGGGCATGCCGCCGAGGCCAGCCGCTACGCCGATGTCGAGGCGGGCGCTGCACCAGCCTGGTTCAGTGACAAGCTTGCGGCGACGCGGTGGCAGGCGGTAACGGTCAAAGATGAGGCGATTACCCCCTTCAAGGACGCGACCCACTACAACAACTTCTATGAGTTCGGGCCCGACAAGGGTGACCCGGCTGCCAATGGCGGCAGCTTGCAGACCGAGCCTTGGTCTGTGGTGATCGATGGCGAGGTCGGCAAGCCTGGGCGTTATGCCCTGGAAGACTTCGTCAAACCTTATCAGCTCGAAGAGCGCATCTACCGGCTGCGTTGTGTCGAGGCGTGGTCGATGGTCATCCCCTGGCTTGGCTTCCCGCTGGCGCAAGTACTCAAGCAAGTGGAGCCGACATCCAACGCGCGCTATGTGCGCTTCGAAACATTGAAAGACCCACAGCATATGCCAGGGCAACGCTCAGGTTTCGCCTTGATCGACTGGCCCTACAGAGAGGGGCTGCGCCTGGATGAGGCCATGCACCCGTTGGCGATTCTGGCTGTGGGTATGTATGGCCGCGAGCTGGCCAACCAGAATGGCGCGCCGTTGCGCTTGGTTGTGCCATGGAAGTACGGGTTCAAGAGCATCAAGTCGATCGTGCGGATCAGCCTGGTGGCCGAGCGCCCGCAGACGACCTGGGAGGGGCTGGCGCCAGATGAGTATGGCTTCTATGCCAACGTGAACCCCGAGGTCGATCACCCGCGGTGGACCCAAGCGCGTGAGCGGCGCCTGCCAAGTGGCCTGTTCAGCCCCAATGTACGGCAAACGCAAATGTTCAACGGCTATGCCGATGAAGTGGCGTCGCTGTATACCGGCCTCGACCTGCGGAAGAACTATTGATGCGCTATCCCTGGTTGCGCCTGGCCATCTTTATAGTGGGGTGTGTGCTGCCACTGTGGTGGTTGTATGAGGCTGCGATGAACCTGCTGGGGCCGGACCCAGGGAAGATCCTGATGGACCGGCTGGGGTTGGGCGCGCTGACGTTCCTGCTGGTGACGTTGAGCATGACGCCGCTGCAGCGGCTGACGGGGTGGTCGGGGTGGATCGTTGTGCGCCGCCAACTAGGGTTGTGGTGTTTTGCCTACATCGTGCTGCACATCCTCTGTTACCTGTTCTTTATTCTGGGGCTGGACTGGGGGCAGTTTGCTGTCGAGCTGCGTAAGCGGCCCTACATTATTGTGGGGGCGCTTGGCTTCCTCGGGTTGTTGGCGCTGGCGGTAACCTCTAATCGGTATAGCCAGCGTCGGCTGGGCGCGCGGTGGAAGAAGTTGCATAAGTTGGTGTATGTGATTCTCGGCTTGGGGCTGCTGCATTTCCTTTGGATCGTGCGCTCGGACCTGCGCGAGTGGGCTATCTATGCCGGCATTGGTGCCGTGTTGATGGCGCTGCGTATTCCTGCAGTCGCGCGGCGTGTTCCTCGAGTGATCAGCAGGCGGGGGAGGGTGGTTTGAAACATTGTTGAAATAAAGGGTTGACGGGGTTTCTAATCCCCTTATAATGCGCCCCACTTCCAGCGTGATTGGAACGAGAAACTCCTTGAGTATCAACGAGTTAATCGATTCAGGTAGTGTTGAAAGGGCTTCGATCGAAAGATCGTCAGCGGTTGAAATGGTGGTTGACAGCGCTTCTAAACGCTGTATGATTCGCCTCCCGCTACGAGAGATCGCAGCGAGCCAAGTGTTTGAAGCTAAACGAGTTTCTCGCGAAAAACTTCAAAATAAACGCTTGACAGGCTCTGAGGAAAGCGTAGAATGCGCGCCTCGGTTGAGACGAAAAGCTCTTAACCAAACGCTCTTTAACAAATTGAATCAAGCAATTCGTGTGGGTGCTTGTGAGTATGGACTGATAGTCACAAAGATTATC